>JAABUN010003488.1_pt1 | contig 24207 bp, 18 predicted proteins | sample 5559311 | NCBI WGS metagenome assembly JAABUN01 (sample SAMN10711877, study PRJNA513370) | rock metagenome | isolation source: Antarctica rocks | place: Antarctica: Victoria Land, Siegfried Peak sud
CGAGCGGGGGCGGAGGGGATGGATGGGGATGTTTGTGGGAGGGGGAAGGGTTGGAATTCGGGATTTGGAGAAGATTGGGCTGGTGTTGGTGTTGGAAGAGGGATTGAAATGGTAGAGGGGAGAAAGAGGAGGGGGGAAGGGGGTTGGCGATGATGGGGTGGTGAGTTGGGATGTGCTTTGCAGGGAGGTGCAACTTACATTGTAGGCGCAATGTATTTTTGAAATGGAATTACCATAGGTCAAGAAAAGAAAGTTACCAACTCATGAAATATCTTGTAGGTCAGATGAAAGTGTTGTAACTCTGGCAGGGGTTTGTATCTATCTCTTGCTGTCGAAGGATATGGGTAAGTGGCTGTTAAGTAATGGTGGATGTTGTAGTCAGAACGAACATACATGAGGCTGCTAAAATCATATCTGCACGACCTGGATATTGCTTGGATGCCACGAAGAGGAACACTTCCTGAATGAGGGAAACTCACGGTATGTCATTGCCAAAGAGGATGAGCTTCGTTTTTGGAGGTCTATTTTCCTGCTAGTATCGATAGAAATGAGCCCGTTGTGCAGGGTCTTGAAGGAGATTATCCCCAAGCGAGCCGTGCTAGAAAGATACTATTTATCGTCTAGAAGCATAAAACCATGTCGCATTATCTCATAATCCATGTAACTCCGCAGTAATAGAGCAAAGAAAGCTTAAGTCCAAGCTCATGATTCTTCCTGTGTCTCCGCATTGGAGTTGTCAAAAGCAGTGACAAGGTCACCTAATCCTGCCTTGTCAAAACGGTACTTCTCACGGAGAGCCTCGCCCATGTTGATGTCGATGGTAGGCTTGCCGTTGGAATGCTGGCTTGCCAGTCCAAGTTTCTTGTCTGCGGGTGATGAGCTGAGTTTTGGTGGGAAATCACGATGACAAGATTGAGACCTACTAGCGAGGACCCATTCGATGCCTTCCTCTTCCATATCAGCGGCAAGCTGCATTTCGGCCCATGTGTCAGCAGCGTTGCAAAGTCCATGGTAAGCGATGATCCTCCTGAACCATGGGGTCTTGGACCCTTTGATCAACCGGCTTCGTTTCTCGGCTTCTTCGTCTGCGAGACCTTGAAGTCAGTAATAGCATCTGGAGAGTAACGTAGTGAAATGAGAAATTGACGGAAAGTCTTCCAACTGATGCCCTGCAGTTTGATACACTAATCGGAGTATTTGGACAACTTTAAAGGCAATAATTTCAGAATATGTGGCGAAAATCGGAGAATTTAGGAAAACAACTCCGAGAAATCGCTTACCAAGGCTGGCTTCCGTTTCTCTTTGAGCTCTGATAGCGGCTTGGTTGGCGTTGCTTAGGCTGTTACCGCCGAATAGAGAGGTCGATGATGTCTCAGTGCTGCTTCGAGATCTCGCAGCAGTGATAGCTTCTTTGACACGGTCATTGCGGAACTTCATTCTCTTTCGCTTACGGCATGCTTGGACGGTCTCTCTGATAGCGTGTCCATCGAGCTTGCCGAAGCCTTTGTCATCCGCACCCCCTTCGATACCCAGACCCGTCTCTATACCGTTGTTCCTTAGAGCTTGCTTGTCGATGTCATCGAAGAAGAGGTCGCGGCACACGGTGGAAGCACCAAACTCTAGGTGAACAAGATTCTTACCGTATTCACGAACCAATGGGCACAAGTGTACTACCTCTTGGAAGGCGTGAAAGCCATCGTCTTGGATGTCGGCACAGAAAATGACTAGACGCTTCACTTGGGGAGGTGCATGGTAGATCAACTTTGATATCGTCTCGTAATCAAGATTACAAAACCTGAGTTCCAGACATGTGAGATTCGAGGCTACCGCGCTCGGATTTCCCAGCAGCTGCACAAGTAGAGGAGAATTGATTTCAGGAGGACATTCCAGAATGATGCTTTGGAATTTCTTCAGACCTCCCGTGTTGCCTATCATCTCTGTGCTGGGTAGATACATGCCATGATTGGCCGGAGCACGAGCCGAAGCACGACGAGGTCCAAAGCGAGAAGGTCGACCTGGGGAAGGGGAGGCTGCGAAATGGTTGGCAGAAGCTTGGTACCGCTTCTGCAGGTCAAGACTTGTATTCGCGGGTGGGGTGCTTGCCCAGTGATGTCGTATCTCAAGGTCAGAGCAATCTGGAAATACCTCACCACTGACGAAAGGTCGCCAGAATTTGGCATTGGGGAAACAGGGCGTTGAATCGCTCGCATGGTTAAGTGTGTCATCCGGATCATGCTTCCCAATATACACGACTAGTTTGGTAACACGAGGGAACGTTTCAGTTCCCAGCGCTGAGACGGGGCTGCGCGAACAGTGACAATGCGAGAAGCACAACGTGAGTGCCACGTTGGGACACCGTCGCGCAATGGCTTGGACAGTCCGCGAGATCATCACGGCTGGTGCGGGTTGGCCGTCGTTCTTCGTTGGATCAATTGTAAGATCCATGAATTTCGTCTGGTCTAGACAATCTTGTTTTGACCATGTTTGATCTGCTTTCCCCATGTAGGTCGCCTCAGAAATGGTTCGCGAGAAGAGTACGAGGGAGCTGAAAGTGCCAATGCTCGGGTGACGGTAAAGGACTGGGCGAACAAGCTGGTAGATTGACTTTCTAGCGAGCGACAAATTTGAGATATCGGACTGAAAAAGGAAGCTGCATGTATAGCTCCTGGCATGATGAATTAGTACCAGGCGTCTTGGCTGAGGTGTGGAAATGCAGTCACCCACGCTAATTCTGGAGGCAGTGTGTCGAAAGAGGTCTTGTTGCTCATCTTGTCACCTTGCTCGAAGTCAATCGTTGGAGTCGTCCTGAGATCCATAGTCGCTCGATGTCAATGGCATCTGAGCTGGATGATGTGAGGATCCAGAGACAAGGCTGTAAACAAAGGCAGCTAGTAAGAGCTTCACATGTTGGGTTTACGTCCCGCCAAAGCTTCCCCACAGGGCTAACAAAGTTATCTTAGCGGCGGAAACAGGCTCGTCATGCGCTAAACTTAAAGTAGTTCTATGTTCTATAATTGGCATTTTGAGCCGCGTCGCTCCTTATCGCCGCTCTCGAAGTCTTGATAAAGCCTGCAGAATACGGACCTTGCAGACTCCCGTATCGCTCACTCATCGCTTGGATCACCTCTGTGATTTCGTCTTCTGCCTGTTGTTTCCAATACCCGCGTTTGCGCATCATGAAATCTCCTTTGGCACAATAATATTACTCTTTGCGCGTCGAGGCAATGAATTCAAAAAAATGTACGTGTACCATTACACGCTCCTGAGCGCTCATGGCTCACATGCTGGCTTCTTAGGGCAATATGGGATCATATTCGATGCTGGCTCATCGGTAAGCCGAATTTACGCCAAAGTGTCTCCCTGCTTTTCTAACGCAGGACAGGGTACGCGTCTACACATTTATCGATGGCTCAATAGTCAGATAGCCCGGAAAGTGGCAAACTCGAAGCAATTGCAATCACTGCCGATGCTCGAAACCAAGGGCGAATGGACCAAGAAGATACACCCAGGTTCGTCTTGATTCCAGCTCAGGCATTCGCAGCCCAATGAAGTTCACCATGTTTAGGTATATCGACGTTTGGCAAGAACCCTGATCGCGTGGGTCCAGACCATCTAGAGGAGCTCTTCAAGAAAGCAAGAAAGGTTATCCCCGAAGAGGCTGTCAAAGACACACCAGTCTTTCTGCTTGCTACGGCTGGCATGCGATTGTTACCGGATGACCAGCGCAATGCACTCTTACGGCAGATATGTTCCTACACTCGTTCACATACCATGTTTCAGCTACCAGAATGCGATGTACATATACAGGTAATACCGGGTGAGGTGGAGGGGCTATACGGATGGGTTGCAGCAAATTATCTTATTGGGGGCTTCGATTCGCCAAAGGAGCATGCCCATGGAAAGGATCATCATACATATGGCTTTTTAGACATGGGAGGAGCATCTGCACAAATTGCCTTTGCGCCCAATGCCACAGAAGCCGATCGCCACGCGAACGATCTGAAGAGGTTACGCATGAGAACTATAGATGGTACAATTGCCGAATACAAAGTCTTCACAACTACCTGGCTTGGCTTTGGTGTCAACGAGGCAAGGAAGCGCTACATCGAAGCCTTACAAGAGGCCAGTGGTGCGGTTGATACAAAGATTCTTCAAGATCCTTGCCTTCCCGCTGGTCTGAGCATCACCACCAAAGGCGATGTCTTCTTACCGGGATCCAAAGAAGTCAACGGTCAAACTCCGACCTTAAAGGGAACAGGCAAATTCGACACATGTCTTACCAACACCCTACCTCTGCTTGAGAAAGACCACATCTGTAACGACGATCCGTGCCTTCTCAATGGGGTTCACGTCCCAGCGATCGATTTTGATGTAAACCATTTTGTTGGGGTCAGTGAGTACTGGCATACCACCCATGAGATATTTGAGGATGGACATCATGATAAAGCCTATGATTTCAACACGTACCAAAAGCGTGTTGAGGAGTTCTGCAGTCAGGATTGGGACATCATCAGCAAAGGGATTGGGAAACATAAGTGGGGGAAAAAGGTGGATGAGAAGACAGCGATAGAGGTGTGCTTCAAGGCCAGTTGGCTGATCAACATTCTACATGAAGGCATTGGCATACCCAGGATAGGATTGGAGGCAGTCCAGGAAGAAACACATAATGGCACGAAGAAGGTACTGGACAACGCAAAGAGCAAAGGCTACACGTCGTCTTTCCAGGCTGTGAACAAGATCGACGATACAGAAGTCAGCTGGACCCTTGGCAAGATGGTACTCTATGCGTCCAGCCAAATTCCTCCCACGAGCGGAGACGCATTACCTGTGGGCTTCGGCAGTAACACCGGGCCTGGCATCCCGTCCGACTTCCAATACGCAGGTTCCAAATTCTCTACCATCATCTCGGCAAACACCACTGCCAGTGACGAAACAGATGATCATTGGCATGATACGCTCTTTCGAGCCTCTTCTCCACGCCGAATTCCCGGATTCCTGCTCTTCATACTAATCTTATGCGTTGCACTTTACCTTCTCTTAGGTCGTGTACGTCGTCAACGTATCTACAGCAAGATCTCATCCCCCTCAAAACGAGCAGGTGCCTCCCAGCGCAAACTCTTCGGCGGAAAAATACCCTTCCTTCGCTCAACCAACAGCCTAGGTAGCTACGAGCGCGTGCTCGAAGAAGGGCCCACAGCCGACACCTTCGAGCTAGGGTCCATAGATGGTACCGACGACGTCGATACCTCGGACTCATCGAGCAGCTCCCACAAGACATCCGGATGGGCCACCCCTCGCAGTCGTAGCAGCGTCGCTGTCAACGAATCCCGTGACCGCTTCGAGAATCTAGGCAGCGGACCGGGACTGGGACTTTCTGCCAATCCGATGGAGCGCAGCGGGTTGGTTGGTAGGACTGAGAGTAGGGAACGTATCCTTGGTATGGCCGAGGGGAGAAGATCACGTAGAGGTAGCCCGGCGAGATCGAAAGGCCTCGCGTTGGCGCGCTTGGTCGAGGATGAATGAGAGATGCTTGAGAGCGTCTAGTAACAGTGCTTGATCATCAACCCAGTCATATTCGAGAATGAAGGGCAGAAAGATGCCGAGGATTCCGCGGTACGAAGTCTTGATAACGGAGGACTCATATACCAAGAACCCAGACGAAGAAACCGGCGACGAAGGCAGCAACGACGCAGCAAACAAAGGCCGCCATGCCCCTCAAGCCACAAGGAAGCGAAGGTGGACTTGAACGAAGCATAGCTGCAGCTTATGTCTGTCTATGAGTTCAAGCGGCCATCAGCGGTCCAGAAACATCTAACGGGCGCAACACGCCACCGACCTCGACCTGCGATCAACATCAACATCAAACCCTCATGACGGCCGGCCGATTTCTTCGCCAGAATCCTCGAAAGCACCATGGCTGTACGCGAAACATGTGGTCTAGTCCAAAAGAAAAGGAACCTTACAACCTTAGCTCGGTGGCAATAGTGGCATGGTGCGAAGAGATCGTGAATGGTGATTGGTCGGTCTTGCCGACGTTCATTGATGAGTGATTAAACGCTGTCCCGGTGCAGTACATAGTAGGATGTTTCGTCAGATCTCTGTCTGTCTGGCAAACAAACGACGGTGGCATGGCGTCTGCGGTTCGTTTTCAGGCGGGAGTTTCTGCTCGTTGCGGTTGGCGGGTGGGACATGATCTAGAAACATGATCAACGAGGAATGGCATGGCGGGATCAGAGCCTCGAATCATCGTCACAGTTCGAGGTTCCTCACTGGATGGATGATAGTGCAAACGACGGTAAAATACTAAAATGGTCAAAAGCGAGAGATTCGGTCGAAGTAGATGATGAAAGTTGCTTTAATGTAAAGAGTAGATAGATGGTCTAAGATGTATGATATAGTACAGCGCTCAGACAGCAGGCCAGATACGGTAGTCATCAAAACCGTCAGATGGTAGTCCCAAGATATGTGCAGTCATGGAAATCCTTCATCCCCATCGGAACACCAACAACAGAAATCCTAGTCATCCCGAAATATGGACAAGGTATATCGCTCCGTCCATCTCCTATATTTTCCTGAGGTCATGATTCGCTTTCCTGATCGCTAATCCAATCCTTTTCATGCTGCCAATTGCGTTTTATCATTCATATCACCACGCATACAATGCATATCAAAAGTCAAACCCGTAATCCAGAATGTCACAAAACGCTCAGCCAACGGCTGGTTGCATCTCACACCTATGACCAGATCCACAAACACCATTATCGAAACAGGGTATACTAGTCGTGACAACGAATCCGCAGGTCGTCCATATAAGGGGTATCATAATAGTGATGGCGACGAGAAGAAAAGCAGCCAGTGGGTACCAAAGAGTGTGGGGCTTGCCGGTAGTGACGTTCGATGCAACAGACCGTCGTCATTGACGACTTGCGAGATCCCAGATCTGCGGGCGCCTACCACTGACGCTGGTAGGTCTGTTGTTGCATCATGGCGGGGGAAATGGAAGATGGAGGCGAAGGCAACCGCATGCCAGTATTTGGGTTCACTATAGGGATGGCGTTGCGGGTACGCAGGGCAGATGGTTGATGGATCTTCATCTGTTGGTTGCTGTTTGACTGAAAGCCAGTCACGGGGTTGTAGGCATTATTGGAGGCGGCGGACGACATGGAGAAGCTTGGAGTGGCTTGTTGTTGTGGCTGGATGTTTGGCTGTAGAGGAGATGATTGCGGTGAGCCGCTTGAGAGGGAACCGTCCGATGAAGACGAATGTATCGATTGCAACTGCTCAATCAAACGTTTATAAGCAATTGTGCATCGCTATTGAGGTGGTTGACTGTAACCATGCCTCTGCGAATATGTACTTACGTCGTCCTCTGTCAACAAGCCTGGGCAAAACTCCAAGTCATCATCCAGGTCAAAGGACCTGCCAGCCTCGAAACGAGCACGAAAGGCGGAGACCGGCGGACTCTCGGTCAACTCTTTCATGCTTCGGACCCCGCGAAACTGTCTGTGCGAGTTCTGGGATGCTGAAAGACGGGGAGCTCTCCTTGACCGGCCTCCATGATGATTATGCGACGACGAGGACGAGTGTGATGGTGCTGAAGATGGCTGATGATGCTGTGAGCCGTAATAATAGGCTGCCATGATTATGGAGATGCGGGATGGTCGTGGGGTGGAGGAGGAGGATGAAGTGACTTGGTCGGTGCGGCTGGCAGTACAAGCGGTTACGGCGGGAACAACAAAGGGGAGTTCTATTGATTGTCAATCGGTCAAGGGTGAAGCTGTCGAGACCGACTGAGGCGAGGAGAGCAGTATGCTTATACAATTAATATGATAGAGGTGAAATGGTGTGCACAAGAATCATGGATGAAGGTGGTGTAGTAGTGTAGAAGTGTGGATGAAAGTGAAGATGGTCGAGAGGAAGTAGTGGAGGCGGGGGAGGGTTGGTGGCGCCAAGGGAAAGGCACAGTTCACGAACTAACTATTACTAGTTGGTAGCTTCGCTCTAGCTCTCCTCTAGTCCAATAGCGTCGACCGCAATTCGCCATAGCGCTGCGCTAAGCTGGAAAGAGTCAAGCTCGTATGTTTCAACTCCTCTTAAGTCTTATGCGCCAACAATTGAGCGAAATAGATCTGATTTTCTGCACAGGTCTGATAAAGCTTATGAAAGAAGAAGAGGATCACCGTACGAGTGGCAAACAACGTGTGACAAGATCCACAGCAATTGCAACTTACCGCATTGGCCTATCTTACCCGAATGTGGAGCCGTGGACGATCGCAATTGTTGTTGGCAGTACCAGGACCAGAGTCCAACAAAAGGCCATCCCCACCGTCATCAGATAGCGCGAGGCGATGCAATTTCACGCTTGAGTTGGCTTCAGCAGGGAGCCCGTGACGGACCGGCCACTTTCCCTGCAGTAGCTTGCAAAACTTGCCGACGACAGAACTAGCTCTGCATCTCGGCCAGATTTTGCTTCAGATGATTCTACTCGGCCATTGGCGATGTTTTTATAACAACGAACGATAGAGTCCCCATCCTACACCATCACAAGGAGCAGTTGGGAGCCGGTCAATCATCTGGGAACTCGGTGCTACAGCTTCATGGAAGACGGACTCTGCACGACTGCTCTGTCCCTCACCAGCAGTATCCATATCGAGCCATACCTCTCCTCTGAGACTCTCTTGATCTCCATCGAAACAGAGCCCTTTGATACAGAGACAGCGGGTCAGGCAAAGGCGACCGAGACTACTGGCATACACACCACTTACTCCGCTTGAGTCATGACTTGATTTGAGGAACCCCCAGGGCCAGTGGCAAATATCTTCTTTTACTTCTCAGTCCTTTGTCCATCCATTTTGATTCGATTCCATAAGTAGCCTTGATATGATTGGGGTACATTCCGCAGGAAGACTGTTATAACGTGTGAGCAGCTGCCATTATTGGCCATCTCGAGCTAATGTGAGTTGCATCTCTACAACGCTTGTGGCTTTTCCATGCCTGCCTTTTTGAATTCTCCCATACAATTGAAAAACGCGTTCCGCATACCACTTGATGTGGTGATCAGTTAGACGGTGTACGAAAGTCTCGTTCAAACGTTCGTGTGTTAAGCCTATGATAAGTTCACCTTGCCAAATGTACCCCATTGCAATTCATGCAATATCGGCTGCAATCCACCATCCATAAAGATATCTATTTCCAGCGCAAAGCATTCCGACGGCACTCGTTGGCATAACGTGGAAGCGGGTCTCTCTGGAGCACCTCGCCACCGGACCAGCCGCCTCAGTACACGGCTTGCGCTTCTCGGGCTTTCCATATTGACCTACGGGCCGTATCACTAACACCCCCAACATCACCAACCTTCAACATCCGCCTGCTAGCACAGATTAATTACTCGTCCAATATGGATATATCTTACGACTGTATGCTCTTGGCGAAAACGAATGCGTAGTGGCTGGCGCATATCTGGTAATCGACACTTGCGCATCACGAATCTTATACTGGGCTCGTGGCATGAGCGCTTCCGGCCAGACTTCCACCACCAAATCCACATCTGGTACCTCTACATAATTTTTAGGAAACATTGATGATGACAATAAAGTCTGTCACAGAACCCATTAGGAATTCAAACTTTCGTGGACGATCCTCTTCGTTTCGTCCGTATGAGATGCTTTCGTCATTCGTCTCGCTCACTTTACCTCTTTTGACCTGTACTGTGTAATGCAGACACGGAACACAATGGCATCGATTCACATAGGTGGTTGGCTGCTCAATATCTTTGCTGGGGTCATTTGGCTCGGTACGAGCTACCTGTCTGTCACCCTAGTGTATGAATGCGTCTTTCACCCGCTTGCACGGTTCCCGGGACCATTTTGGGCACGCACCCTTCCATTGTGTGCTATCTATCACACATACTTTCGGGATCTTCATCGATACCTCCATAGATGTCACGAAAAATATGGTTCGTTTTCTTTGGACATGAACTTTCACCTTATGCATACCATGGGGCTGATCTCATGTTGTAGGTCCTGTTGTAAGATGCTCTCCTAATAGACTTGTCTTCAATACGGCAGAGAGCTTGAAAGGTGAGGACGTAGAGTTGGCGTATCTTTCAAACTAAATTCTTCCACAGATATCTATGGCCATGGAAAGAATAATAAAAAATCGAAGGTTTACACACTCCATCCTTCAGCTTCTGATGTGAATATCCATAATTGCATCGACAAGGAGGCCCACGGACGAAAACGACGCATTATAGGTCAGAGCTTCGCTGCTGCCGCTATGACTTCGTACGAGCCGATGATAATTGATCATATCGGCCACCTGTGCGAAGCCATTTTGGCAAATGTAGAGACTGGTTGGCCTCTGATCAATAATGATGGCTGGTCGCCACCGCAAGACATTACCTCGTGGAGTACGTATGACTGTATTGCATAATTTGCTAGGATACTGATAAAGTTTGGCAGTGAACTATCTGACTGTGGACACTATCTCGAATATCATCTATAGTCAATCGTTCGACCTCGTGACCAAGCGTGATCTTCGCTGCTTGGTCAATGCTATCATGGTCAGTAGTTGCCATTATCGTTCCAAGACGTCTTTTTCAATGTTTCTCTGGACCAAATCCAACGAATGGCTCGAATCGGGGAAGTCAATGTCGCCTTCACGGGCAAACGAGCGGCAGCGATTGTTGAGGATCTTAGACGAATGGACTGAGGAGCGAACGCAATCCAAGGAGAAGACTGGTGACCGGAACGATTTGATGTCCATCCTATCTGACGCCCGCGATCCTAAGACAGGAGATAGATTAACAGAGGACGAGGTACGAGATGAAGCACGCTCATTGCTTGCTGCCGGTTGGTCTTTCACTCTGAATCATATATCTCAAGCATGGGCGAAATCTGACCTGATACACAGGAGGCGACACGACAGCCAAAACCCTCTCAACCACCATGTCCCTACTCTCCCGCCACCCAGACATCTATGCTCGCCTAACCAACGAAGTTCGCTCCACATTCACGAGCATAGAACACATCCGCCAGGGTCCCCTCCTAACCTCCTGTCACTACCTCCGCGCCTGCCTAGACGAAGCAATGCGTCTCGCACCACCACATCCGGGACTATCCTGGCGCGAAATAGGTCCAGGCGGCGCCACCATAGCCGGCGAACACATCCCAGCAGGTTCCGAAGTCGCAGTCGACCTATGGGCCCTCCACCATAACCCCGCCTACTTCCCCGACCCTCTCGTCTACAACCCGGACCGCTTCATGCCCCCCTGGAATGCGGAGCGCGAGCCCACTCTTAGAAAACCCAAATTCGACTTCTTCCCCATGTCGCGGGCGAATACCATCTTTCCCACTTCGCCGTCGATGCTTGCACCCAACACTTTCCAGGGAATCAACTTTCCCGCTTGTCCTGAAGCGAGGGAGAATAAAGCGTTTGCGCCTTTTCTTCTCGGACCGAGAGGGTGTATTGGTAAACCGTTGGCTTATTTGGAGATGAGCCTGGCGTTGGCGAGGATGGTGTGGTGTATGGATTTCCGTGCTGTTGATGTTGGTGACGAAGGGAGTGGTGAGGTTCAGATGGGGGATGGGTTTGCTGGGTCTGATAAGGGGCCTATGCTGCAGTTTCGAAGGAGGAAAGATGGGGAGAGTTAGGGGTACCGATGGAGAGGGCGGTTGGAGGTCTTTAATGCTAATGGCGTTGGAGTTTCCTTCAGGGATGTTCAATGATACCCTTCTTGAATCCGGGCGGCCGAGGACCTTCTTAATGTAGAGGTATAAGGCGGGTACCGGACCTAATCTTGGATTAAGCAGCACAAATTCTTAGCAAGCTCCTCACAAGAAACAAGTCGTCAAGCAACCCAAACCAGAACCCGGTGAAAAATCAACGATTCTGCAATTCCACCCCTTCGTCCTCATCTTCCGTTCCGTCAAGTATATCATAATTCGCCGCTCGGATAGGCGACAGATGATCCCTCCGATCAACCAGATCTGACTGTAACAGTAGTCCCGAGCCCCTCCCATCCCCACCACCAAGCCTGATCCTCCCCCCCGAAAACCTCAAAACCCTGTCAGAAACCCAATCCGCACTCCAGCTAATAACGCCCCACAGCCTCTCCTGCCTCGCATCCAGCGCCCCATCATCCCTCGTCGTCTCATGAGCTTCGACTTTGAACTGGAACTTGAGACAATCTTTGACCGTAACCAAGCCCGCCAAGCGACCGCGGTAGTCGACGAGGATGACGCGCGGGCCCATTTTCTTGAAGAGTTCCATTACCGTTTCGAGTGGTAAGCGGGGATGCACGGCTAGTGGTGTGGGATCGATGAAGCGGCTGAAATCGACGGTCTGTTGGCCTGTTGCGGATTCGATGGCGTCGAAGGTGACGGGGGGTGCTGCGGTCGAGGGCGTCTGGACGGCTGTGGAATCTGGTTGCGAAAAGAAGCATTTCGCGTTGGGGGAGATGAAACCTTCCTTCTTGGCACGATCGATGGCGTAGCGTAGTTCCGTGCGGCCGATGTAGCCGATCAGAGCTTTTGTGGTGCGGTCTTCGATGATGGGGAATCCTTGATATTTGCTCGTGGACATGACGGTTCCTAGCGATCGGATGGTGAGGCCGGAGGATGGGAGGGAGGTGACTTCGCTTGTCATGACTTGGGAGACGGGGACGCCGAAGGTGTGTTCTTCTTTGTTGTCGAGGAAGGGGAAGCCGTTGAACCAGATCATTCGGTCTGCTATGCCGCCCTTTCCGAAGCGCTCGCTGACGGCTTTGGTGACGCCGACGACGATCTGGAGACGCTGCGTTAGCTATTTGGAGAATTTGGGGACGTGAAGTCTCCACGACGTACCATCGTAGGCAAAATATATGTCAAGGCTCCCGTCAGCTCAAACATTATGACGACAACGGAGACGGTGATATGCATGATACCACTGAGGGCTGCTGCGGCGCCGAGGAAAGCATAGGTCCCGGGCGTGATACAAGGTACGTCCGGCTCGCACGCTGCAAAGAATTTCGCATGAGGAAACGACTCATGCAAGGCTTGGACAATGATGCCCACCATCCTTCCGAAGGAGGCCCCGATGGCCATCGAGGGTACGAAGATACCGGCTGGAACTTTACAGCCATATGAAATGATGACCAGAAATGTCCTCATCATCGTAGCGAAGAGGAGAGAGAGCACCATAGACCAGCGATTGTTCGCTCTAATTCTCGTTAGCCTTTTCAGAGCCGGCTCTCCGCAAATCCCACATACTCGCAAAGACCGTCGTAGTCATGGCTTCCCTCGCACTCGAGGAAGAGCTTCTCCATCGCCTCAGTCATATCGATTCGTAGGAACATATTAGGATAGCATAGCAGCGCTGTGCCGCCAGCCAGGAGGGTCGCTTCCAAGATAGCGTATTTCGAAAGATATTTCTTTCGAAACGACTGAGCTCGTAAATTCCACTTCATGACAAATGCGCCATACAACCCACCGAATGCACCGATAAAGATGAAAAACAATATTTCGAAAAAATGCCATGATCTATCGTATCTGACTTCGAACATGACGAGTTGTCCAGTTCGAAAAGGATTCATCGCCTACCGTAAAAAGATATCAGCAACTGTATAAGGGGAGTATTCTAACGCTACCTACCGCTAATACAGCCGTAGCAACTAAAGCGCAAAAATAACTTCGCCACATGGTCTTTAATGGGAAGTATGAAGACATTTCCTGGGTCCGTTAGCGAATTCCTTGCAACTCCGTACGGAAGTATAATGTACCTCCAACGAGAATAGGACACCACCAATAGGACTCCCAAACGCAACCGCAACTCCGGCTGCAGCGCAAGCACTCAGTATCTCGCGAGTCTTGGCAGCGTTTCGTTTATACTTGTCAAAGAACCGTGATATCACATTCCCAGTACACACCGCATAATGCACACTCGGGCCCTCTTTACCCACGGAAAGGCCTGATGCGATTGCCAGAGGCAGACAGATTGATTTGATTAACAGGGTCCAGGAACCTAGGAAGCCTTTCATCACGAATCCAGCGATAATGCACTTGATCTCTGATATCCCAGATCCGGCAGCATACGGAGCGTATGCTTTGACCAAACTCGCCGAAGTAAGGGCGAAAATAATCGAGAAGATGAAATAGAGTATATAGTTGATAGGCCATAGCGAAGTCCACCTGTGCCAGTCCTCGCAATTGTCTTCACCCCAACAGCAAAAGTCTTTGTTCAAGTAGAACGCCGTCGTGCAGTAGCCAAGCTTGACGTCTGATAGCCACTCCGTCACAATATTAAGGAAAGTCGCGTTCAGTCCAATGGCTGCCCCAACAAGTGTAACCACAATCCAGGCTTGGCCGGCATCGTACGAGTCCCGCAGCTTCCTCCTCCATCCTAAGGACCCGTCTCTTTCAAAGAACCCCGCATTCTCTTTTCGCCTTGCTCGCCTCCTCAATTGTTCGCGCGCCGCATCCTGCACCCAGTCTATTGTAGTGAAGTCCTCGTATCTCTTGATCTTCTCGATCTCCTCGGTAAGGTCAGCCTCGGTGCTGCCTGCCGGAGCTCCATGTTGCCCGTGCTCGGCGCTTGAGAGGGCGGAAAGCCGTCTTGATATCCTTCTTTCAGGCAGGGACGGTCGACGCGGGGGCTGCGCTGAATATGATGTCGTTCGGGCGCTCATACCAAGGGTCGAGTCATTGTTGGAAAGTGATGCCTAGGGATTCCCGTGAGATGGTAACGGTCTAGGCGCGCTCGCTCGGCCGGCGCGCCCGGCCGTCAGGGTCGGCCGTCGATTAGTCTAAAGCTAGCGGTTTAGAGTATAGAGCCGTATAATATAAAACCTTATAAAATCTAGCCTTTCTTAAATAAGAAAAATATATAAAAGCCTCTAATTTTATATATATTTTAAAAAATTTATTATTTCCTTTAAACTTTCTTTTATAATATTTTTTATTTAAAGGGAAATAACCCTTAATTATTACTTTATATTACTTTTAATTTCTTTAAACCTATTATCTTATTTAAGTTTAAGGCGCTATTTAAAGTATTATAAATAATATTTAAAAAAGCTTAAAATAATTTAAAATAATTAAATACCTCTTTATATTTTATACTTTATATTTAAATATTTTAAGATCTCTCTTCTTTTTATTATAAAAAGTATTTTTTTTTATAATATTATAATTATAAATATACTTTAATTTATTTAAATATATAAGATATAATAATAAAAGATATTAATATAATTTTTTAAAAATATTATTCTTTTTTCTTTAATTATTTTAAATATATTTATTATATAATTTTATATATTATATTATTTAAAAATATTAAATATTATAAATAATATTTATAATTATATTTATATAAAAAAGTAAAAAAAAATTGGAATTAAATAAAATTAAAAATTCTAAATATTTCTTATAAAGTAAGAAGTTAATATTTAATATTTTTAAAATCTATTAAACTTATTAATTTTATAAAAAATACTTAAAATCCTATTTATAAAATATTAAATAATTATATTAATAAATTTAAGAATTTTAAAGTTAAATTTAGCTTAACTTATATAAAGATTTTAAAGTATAATAATAATAATAAAGTATAAGATTAAAATATATAATAATTAATTATTTAATATATTTAAAAGTTTAAAAATATTAAACTTACTTAAAATAATATTAAATTTTAGAGTATATATATTAAGTCTTATAAATATATTATATATTATTAGTTCTATTTAATTTAAAGATTTTAAACTCTTCTTTAATAATCTTAATTAATTTAATTATTTTAAAGGTTATACTTAACCCCCTATTATTATAATAAAAGGTAAAATAAATATTCTACTTTATAAATATTTATTTAAAGTTTATATTTTTTAAATTTATATTTAATTATCTTTTATTAATTTATTTTTTTAAAGGTTATATATATTAAATTTTAATTATTAAACTCTAATATCTTAAAATATATATAAGATTTTTAAACTTATTTAATTTTTAAATATTTTAAATTAATACTTTAAACCTAGCTTAAAAAGAGTAGTATAAAATTATATATATAATTTATATAAAATTTATATTTTTTAAAAATAATAATTATAAAAGTTACCTTTAATAATATTATTAATCTTAATATAATATAATATAAAAAGGTTAGGATTTAAAAATATTAAGTTAATATTAATAAATAAAAGTCTTTTATACTTAAGATATCTTCTTAATAAAATTTTTTATAAATAAATTTTTTTTCTTTTTTTAAAGCTTTAATATTCTTAAAGGTATAACTTTAAATTTAAAATTTTAGAAGGTAATATAAATAGAATTTATAAAAGAAGATAAAGAGGAGGTAGCTTAAAATTTAAAAAAATTAAGTTATAAATAAGTAATTAAAGGCCTTTAATAATAAGATTTTTTAACTTAAATAGTAATAAAATTAGTTCCTTAATATAATTTTTTTTAATATAATTTAATAATATCCTCTTAACCTTTTTAAAGATTTTAAAGTTATTAAGAGAGTTTTAAAAATTTAAATCTATTACTTATTTAAGAAATTAAAAATATTAAGTTTATATTAAAGCCTTAACTTTAATTTAATTAACCTCCTATTTTTAATAAATATTATAAAATATTAAGTTTTTTATTTTAATCCTCTTCTTCCTTCTTTTAATAATATTAAACTTTTTAGTCTATAATAGGGATAAATAAGTAGGGATCTTCCTTCTCTTTAATTAATATAAAATCTATTAATTATATTATTAAATATCCTCCTTTAAAAGGATTAAAATTAAAGGGAAAGAAAGTAGTTTTAAAGATATTAAAATTAAAGTAATTAAAATAATAATTATATATTATATAATTAAATCTAAATTAATCTTTAATAATTTTAAATAATTCCTCTTATTTATTAAATTCCTCTTTAAAAGATTTAAGAGATTATAATAAATTATCTTTACTTTTATAACCTTTTATCCTTTATATTTATATTCTTTTATATTTAAATATCTTAAATTTTTAATTAATAGGCTTAAGAATTTTACTTTTATAGAATATAAGCTTAAAACTTCTTTTAATACTATTTGTTAAAGAGGCCTTAACCTTAAATTTGAAAAATTTAAAGTTATTAAATTGAAAATTCTTAAATATAAAAAAATATTATAATTATAAGCTTTAAATATAATAGGGAGGGAATATAAAAAACTTAAAAATAAAGGTTAAAATTTAAAAAGTTTAAAGGGAGGAGATATAATAATAGAGGATCCTATTAAAAATTTAAATTTAAAGGATTTAAATTTACTTAAAAATAGATGTTAAAGTTTAAAAAGTTTAAAGGGAGGAGATATAATAATAGAGGATCCTATTAAAAAATTAAATTTAAAGGATTTAAGTTTACTTAAAAATAAAGGTTAAAGTTTAAAAAGTTTAAAGGGAGGAGATATAATAATATAATTAAATAGTAAACCCTTAATATAATTAAAGAAATATATTATAATAAGTAAATCTATAAAAGTTAAAGAACTTATAAAAGCTAAGGAGGCTTTAAAAGCTTAAAAAGCTTTAAGAAAATTAAAGGAGGTATTAAAGAGAGTAGCCTTAAACTCTAATATATCTAAATTAAGTTTAAAAAAGTAGAAGAAAAATTAATTAAGACTATTAAAGGAAGAGTAGAAAAGGTAATATTAAAAAAGATAAAGTAAAAAATTAATAAGTTTTAATTATTTTAAAATAATATACTTCTTCTAATTTATTAAAAGGTAAAAGATAAATATAATTAACTTAAATAAAATTTATTAATTATTAAGTAATAGAGGTAAGTCTATTTAAAATAATTAAAGTTTAAATTTTAAAATTCTTATACTTACCTTTTTTATTAAAGTATTATTTTATAATTATAATTAATATAAATATATTACTTATTATAAAGGTTAAAGGATAAGTCTCTTCTTCCTTAAAAATATTAAGGTTATATTAAACTCTTAAATCTAAAAAATTTAAACTTTAATTAAATAAAATTAAAGGTATAAAATTACTTCCTTATAATTACTATTTCTTTATAAGTTCTTATATCTTTAATTTTTTTAACTTAATTAATTAGAAGAAAATTAGGATACTATCTTTAAGATATAACTTTATTAAGATAACTTCTTTAATTAATACAATCTTATAAAAATATTAAAGGGAGATAAAAAGGTTATTTAAAGATTTTATTAATAAAAAAGGATTTAGATTAAATACCTTAAAACTTATATTTATCTACTTATTTATAAGTATTTTTTAAAGATTATAATAATTTTATATTAATTTAATTTTTATAAAGGTATTTTAATAGCTAAATTAATAGGTATTTATTATATAATAATTAATATAATTAATATAAGCTTATATAAGGGCTTTTAAAAAAGGTTTTACTTTTAAATATCTTAAAGTTTCTCTATTAATATATCTTTTAATTATAATATTTAAATCTATTTAATCTTTTTATTTAAAATCCTTAAAAAGTAAGTCTTTAATTCCTTAAATTTGAAATGTAAAAGTTAATTTAACTTTATTAAAGAATTATATCTAGGATATTAATATTAAAAAGCCTTTAGATATTTTAAACTTAAATAAGAATTTAATATTTTTAAATAATATACCCTAGATAGAAGTCTAATTTTCCTTATAGAATAATTTAAAATTCTTAAGATTTATTAATATTAAATCTAGTTATATTAATAGTTCTACTTATAAATATAATATTTTTATATAATTAATTATTTAAGTTTTATAAAGTCTTTTTAAAGTATAATAGGATTATTAATCTAATTATATAAATATTAAATAATATAAAGAGTTAAATAGGCTAAACTTTAACTACTTTAATTATATAATTTTTAAAGATTCTAGTATTTATAACTTACTAGATATTAAGTTCTACCCCTTTAAAAAGAATAAGTTCTATAAACTATTATATCTTCCCTAATATTAAAAAGGTTATTTTAAAATTAAGTAAAAAAATATTATATAATTTACTTTAAAATTAATAAAAAGATCTTTTTATAATAATTTAATTTATTAAAGGTATTTCTATTATAATATTATATCTATTAAATCTTTAAAAAAGTTAGCTACTTAAAAATCCTAAAACTTTTATCTATTTAAGATATAAGGTAGGAATATTAAGTTATAAATAATAATAATTTAATATTTAATAAAGGTTAATCTTTACTTTTATTAAAATTTTATTAATATAAAGCCTTAAAAATTTTAAACTTACCTTTATATTAATATATCTTTCTTACTTATAATATAACTTAAATATAACTATCTTTATTATTTTAAAACTTAATATAATAATATTCTAATAAGAAGACTTTATTAAATCTAAGTAAATATTAGAATATGATAGTATAAATAAGAGTTATTATAAGCCTTTTATTATAAAATATTACTATAGCGTAGTAGGCGTTATACCTTATATAGCTTAGCTTAGTTAGATATAAGGGGTTACCTCCTTAGATAGTAAGGCAAGCCTTTATACCTATTTTACCTAAGAGTGCCTTTACCTTACGTTTACTTTTTTACGACGTAATTCCGCTATATTTAATAGTAATACTATTATATAATATCCTAATAGGTTAGAATCAACCTAATAGGTAGTATAGACTAGGAGTCCTCTACTAATAAACCTAGTAGTAGACCGCCGTCAAGTTTACTATTCCATACTAGTTAAATTAGACTAGATTTTACCTTAATAATTATAAGGTAAAAATATAACGACTATAATATATCTAGATCCCTACCTCTCTATAATATTAGGTAAGACGACTATCTAATATCTTAACTACTAGATTTAGCATTTAGCTTTTACCCCTTACTAAGAAATTAGTCTTCTTAGAAGAGGCCGTAGTTTCCCTAGCGGGGAAACTATTATAACTCTAAAATAGTAATAACTACCTACTTTTCCCCTCTACCTTAATTCTTTTACTACTTTCTATTTACTATTTACTTTAGTTACCTTTATATTACTAGTCTATAACGCGTTTTCCTATTATAGTTATTACTATTATTTACTATAATCTACTCCATCTTATTAAGGAAGTAGACTCGCTTCGCTTAAAGGATTAATAAATAGCTTCCTATAATAGTATCTTTATAAGCTACCTTAGAAGAAAATACCTTATAAGAAAATACTATCCTTTTTACTTTCTAGTTAGACGCTTTTATTAAAATAGAGTATCTATAGATTAATTTAATACTAGAGAGAATTTATAGAATTATATATAAAATTATAACTATCTCTCCCTAGCCGGTATAATTAGCTACTAAATACTACGAACTATTAATAAGGAGTACTTATACTCGCTCTAGGACTTATTTTATAGAGCTATTAATTTAGCCCTTAGATTAGGTTATTAATAAGCTAGCCCTTTAACTTATAATAAAAGGGTTTACTAGGGATATATAGGAAATTACCCTACCCGCTCTTAAGGAGAGTTCTTAATTAGAACTAGCCTATACTCCTATTACCCCTTACTCCTTATTATCTATATTTATCTAAGCTCCGCGGAAGGTACCTCTAATTACTACCTCTACTAAGGCATTAATATCTATCCCTTTTAGAATATATCCGTACCTTAATTAAGAGTTATTAGTACTATAATAGCCTAGCTACTCCCTAATCTTAATAGAACTAGAGCCTAGTAAGACTACTTAGATAGAAAATACCTCCTAGGAGCTTAAAGATATCTTAAAGTTACTAGAAATTATTTAGTAAGGTACCTTAGGGTCTATTAAAATAAGATAGCCCCGCTACTTAATAGAATTAAAGTCTAGTAAAGCTACTTAGGCGGGAAATAGCTCCTAGGATCCTAAATATAATCTAAGCTTACTAGAGACTAAGATAACCCCTTAAAACTCTAAGTTAAATCCGCCTAACTAGGACTCTAAGATAAATCCGCTTATACCGCTAAAGTCTAAATAGCGCGATTACCTTAAGCCTTAAGTAACTAGTATTAGGCTAGGCGCTTTAATATAGAATATCTAATTAATTTATAAGGAGGAAGTTCTTAAGGTACAAGTTAAGGCTACTCGCCTAGAGACTATTAAATTATAAGTTATTATAATCCTAGAGTTAAGTACTATTACTAAGCGTAGGATAAGGCTTAATATATCTAATATAAGAGACCGCCTAATTACTATTAATATAGACGATCTTAGGAGAATTATATATAAGGAAGTTAGTAGTAATACTAGCCTACCTAGGCTACCTAGTAATCCTAGCTTATAAGGTAATCCTAGCCTATCTAGTCTACTAGGTATTAGTACTAGAGGTAATAGCTAACTAAGATTTAATATATAGGATATAGGATTTTTCTACCTAGACCTACCTAAGTTATATAGTTTAGGGGATATAGTATATACTTATAAAGAAACTATTTTTTATAAAGTATATACTTTTAATAAATAGTATATAATTATATAATATTAGTTAAATAAACTAATATAAAAGAAAATCTTACTATATACCTTAAGGGTATATCCCTAAATTAGTACCTAAAAGAGATTAATAATTTTAAATAGCGAGCTTTTTAAAGAATACTATTAGCGGATTTTACTAATTAACTTACTCTAAGGTTTAAAATATTAGTATTTAAAGTACTCGATTATTTAACTAGGGAAAAGTACTCTATTACTAATATATACTAGGATAGAGATTTATAGACCTATTTATAAAATATTTAACTATATATTATAGCTACTAGGGTAAATAATACTTATACCTAGCTAACTTAGGCCTAGAATTAATTAGATATTAATATTTAGTCTATAATAACCCTATCTATTAAGACTATTATATTCTAAGATTTCGTAGAAGAGCTAGAAGCTAAGTATAACTTATAGAAAGTTATAAATAACCGCCGTCACTTAAATAATAATAATTATAGAAGGTAGTTAGAGCCTAGTTACTAACTACTACTACTAAATATAATGCCTAGGTAATTCTATAATAATTAGTAGCCTTAAGGCTACTAAGGCTATTAAGGCGGCTTTTAACCTAGTTATAATAGCTATCTACTATACCTACTAATAGGGTATCTATAACGAAACCCGTTATAGGATAAGATAGCTAACTAGGTATAAATCTTTACGCCTTAGCCGGCGCTAGGTAAATAACTTATAATTACCGCTTTAATAGTAGAGGTAAGTAATTATACCTCTCCTAGCTAAGAAGTATAGGGCTAACCTAATTAAGGTAGATATAACGCTAGTCGCGGCGGTTATAATAACTTCTAAGGTAATTATAACCCCTATAAAGGACGGGGTACGTCGGTAAGATCTTAACTCGCTCCTATGCCCTTGGTAAAGGCCTTATACCCGTAGGCTTAGGGCTAGCCCCGGGGGCCCTAGGCTAGCCCTAGGCCCTCTAATCTTAAATTAAGGCGCCTAGGGCTAGCCCCTAGTACTATAAGAGCTTTAAACTAGGTACTAGGAAGTCTTTATCTTAGTTAAGAGCTTTCTAATATAATAAGTATATCTAAAGAGATAGAATATATATTATATACCTTAATTCTTACTTATAAGATATTATTTATCTAACTTATATCTTATATCTTATATATCTTATAATAACTAGTATATATAAATATTAAGTTATATCTTATATCTTATAAGTTATAAATACTACTATTATATTAAATATATATAGTATATTAGATAATAGTAATTATTAGAGGTATTTCTATTAAACCTATATCTTATATCTTATATACCTTATAATAACTAGTATATATAAATATTAAGTTATATCTTATATCTTATAAGTTATAAATACTACCGTTATATTAAGTATATATAATATACTAGATAATAGTAATTATTAGAGGTATTCTTATAACCTTTATAGCCCGTGGACCTTCTTATTAACTTTAACCCTTAATTATTATATATATTATATATACGTCTCTATCTCTTACCCTATTTATTAGGTAGGAATAACTACTTAAAGTATAAGTACTTTATTTAATCTATATTATAAGTACTAACTATCTTTATTTATTAGCTTAAATAATAAGTTACTATTAACTTTAATATCTAAATATAAAGGTAATATTTAAGATCTAACTTATTAATATAATATTACTAAAACGCGCCTATAATATCTTATAAGTTAGATACCTTTATATTATTATAAACTACTTAAACGTTCTTCCCTTTTATATTAATAGTATCTCCCTTAAGCTACTACGTCTAAATTAGTAAGGTCTTTAAGTAATTATAAGATTTAATAAGTAAGGACTAGGATAAAGGGGGCCTATTAAGAATAGAAATATACCTTTACTAGGAGTATATAAACTACTATATTTATTCTAATAATTATAAGCTTCTTTAGTATTATATTAGGCTACTTATTAAAGCCCTTTTTATACCTTATAATATTAAGCTCTTTAATAATATTAATAATAAACTTAAACTTTAAAGTAGACTTAGCTAGTTTAATAAGTCTTTTAAAGTATTAATTATTATATTTATTATTTAATATTTTATATTCCTTCTATTATATCTATATTACCTTTAACTCCTTATCTTCTTTTAGTATAAGTAATAGCTCTAGGATAGATATAATAGCTCTTAGCTATTATACCTTTTAGAAGTATACTATATTTTTCTACTACTCTATTTTCCTAATACTACTAGTATCTACCTCCTATTAAATAGTTTACTCTTACTTTTTAAGGGCTAGGATAAGTAGTATTAGGAAATTAGTTATAATATCTATAACCTAGAGCCGCTATTTAAGTAACTATATAAGTAGTATATTAAATTATATTAAATTAGAATAATAGTTTAGTAATATAGCTTTAATAATAATATATAAGTAACTAATATACTCTTCTAGCTCTAGGGTAGTATTAATTATACCCTTATAATCTATTAAACTATTAAAAGCTAAGCTAATTACCTTATTTTTTTTTAGTAAAGTCTATTAGAAGCTAGGCTTAGTAAGCTATTAACTCTCTTATCCTTCTTATAACTAATAGAATACTAGTTAGGTTAGTTAGAACTTTATTATATAAAGTACCTAAGATAGCGCTAAGTATAATAAACCCCCCTTAATTATTAATCTCTTTTTAACTAGTTATAAGCTTAATAGAGTCTCCCTTACTTAAGTACTATTTATTATATACGACGTCTATCTTAAATAAGGTAAAATTAGTATTAATAGGGTAGTAAGGCTTAAAAC
>JAABUN010003489.1_pt1 | contig 24202 bp, 21 predicted proteins | sample 5559311 | NCBI WGS metagenome assembly JAABUN01 (sample SAMN10711877, study PRJNA513370) | rock metagenome | isolation source: Antarctica rocks | place: Antarctica: Victoria Land, Siegfried Peak sud
AGAAAATGGGCGAGGCGGTGCGCCGCCTCACCTGCTACCACTGGTGGCCCGCCTTCGCCTGACCAATGCGGCACGGTTCAACAGGATTCGGTATCACACCCGCTTGTCGCAAGATATTCAGCGGCATTTCCCGGCTGATGTCTCCCGCGTACGGGTTAGGGATACGAATTTTCGGCCTGCCGGGACGCTGCATGTATGCGTGCTTCGCTCCCGGCTTCGGCCCCTCGAACCCCAGTTGCCGAAAGCAGCGGATGAGGTCGGGGCGTTTGATCGGGCCGAGCGATGGCACTACGCAGCCTTGCGGGCGTTCAGGTCTATGCCCTCGACGACCGGCAACGGATCGTGGTCGGCGATGCTGGCAAGCAGCCAGTCTTCCAGCACATCCTGCAACTCGTCGCGGCACGCTTCGAGCGTGGCGGCGTTCGCCCATACGCCGGTGATCTGCGGGATTTCGCCCCAGAACGAGCCGTCCTCGAACAATTTGTACGCGGCGTGGCGCATCGCCGCCTGAATGTATCGCGTCAGCATCGCGCTCTCCCCGTTGCAGCCTCATCGCTCGTCGCTCGTCCCCGGTCACGCACGCCTAAGCGATGTTCGTCCCTGTGCGCTCTGTGCCTCTGTAGTAAATCCTTTTGCGTTTCTTTGTGTCCTCGTGCTTTTGTGGTTCGTCCCCGGTTTGGCCTAAGTAGGTCGGCAGCGAGATTTAGACGGAATCGGCGGGCTTTCGCCTGCGGGTTTCTCCCGATGCAGCGGGATTTCACCTGCCGCTATCCCGTCCAGAATCAGTTGCGGACCTACTTAGCGGCGGTTGCTGCCCTTCATGGCCTCGTCCATGCGCCCGGTCTCGGTGAAGACGACGCGCTCGCAGATGTTCGTGACGCGGTCGCCGATGCGCTCCAGATTGTGCGCGGCCCAGAGCAGCAGCGTCGCCTGCTGGATGCAGCGCGGGTCGCCGAGCATGAAGGTGAGCAGTTCGCGGTAGACCTGATTGTACAGCGCGTCCACGTCGTCGTCTTCGGCGGCGATGCGGCGGGCGATGGCCCCGTCGTGGTCGGCAAAGGCGTGCAGGGCGCGGCGCAGCATGTCGGTCGCCTTGTCCGCCATGCGCGGGATGTCAATCAGCGGCTTGAGCAACGGTTCGTCGCCGATCATCAGCGAAATCGTGGCGATCCCCTCCGCGTGGTCGCCCATACGCTCCAGATCGGTGATGATATTGAGCACCGCCGTGATCGTCCACAAATCGTGGACGAGCGGGTGCTGCATGGCGATCAGCGTCAGGGCGCGTTCCTCGGTGCGGAAGCGCAGGGCATCTATCGCGTCGTCTTCCTCGATGATGCGGCGGGCGGCGGCGGCGTCGCGGGTGCGCAGCACCTCCACCGCCCGCTGGATGGCCTTCTCGACCATGCTGCCGAGCGTCAGCACATCCGTCCGCAACTCCGCCAGCCCCGCATCGAGAACGCCCCGCGCCATAGCCCCACTCCGTTCACAGTTCCAGGTTCGCAGTTCCAAGTCATCGCGCATTCCGTACTCGGAACTCGGAACTTTGCACTTCGGAGTTTACCCGAAGCGGCCCGTGATGTACTCCTCGGTGCGCTTGTCTTTGGGCTGCGTGAAAATCTGGTTTGTGGGGCTGTACTCCACGAGCCGCCCGGAGCGATCCGCCGCGTTCGTGTTGCCGAGCATGAAAGCGGTCATGTCGCTGACGCGGGCCGCCTGCTGCATATTGTGCGTCACGATCACGATAGTGTACTCCGAGCGCAACTCGCGCATCAAATCTTCCACCTTCAGTGTGCTGATCGGATCGAGGGCCGAGGCCGGTTCGTCCATCAGGATCACTTCCGGCTGCACCGCGATGGCGCGGGCAATACACAACCGCTGCTGCTGACCGCCGGAGAGCGACAGCCCGCTCTGCTTGAGGATGTCCTTGACCTCGTCCCACAATGCGGCGGACCGCAGGCTGCGCTCGCAAATCTCCGCCAGCCTGTTCTTGTTGCGCTCGCCGTGCAGGCGCGGGCCGTAGACCACATTGTCGAAGATGCTCATCGGGAAGGGGTTCGGTCGCTGGAAGACCATGCCGACATGCTTGCGCAGGGCCACCTCGTCGGTATTCGGCCCGTAGATCGAGCGCGTACCGAGCATGATGTCGCCCTCGCTGTGGACGCCGGGGATGAGGTCGTTCATGCGGTTGATCGAGCGCAGCAGCGTGGACTTGCCACACCCGGAGGGGCCGATGATCGCCGTGATCTGGCGGTCGTGAATCTCCATCGTCACATCGGCGATGGCCCGGAACGAGCCGTAGAACAGGCTAAACCCCTTCACGCTCACCGCAACCTCGCCCGCGTCCGGCGCGGCCTGCCCCTCGCTTCCGGGGCGGGCGACAACGGTGGGCGGCGGCGGGGCGGCGGGGCGCGGGCGCGGTACCTCGATCTGCGATTGCGGCTGTGGTTGGCGTTCGACTGCCATTGGAGGGATCTCCCTTTTCTGCCGTCAGGCGGCGCGGCGGGCGGGCGCGATCAGCGCGTCGCGGTGATACGGCGGTACAACAGGCGACCAAGATAGCGTGCAAGCACGTTGAAAAGCAACACCGAGAGGATGAGCAACGCCGCCGCACCGTCCGCGATGTTGCGGTAATTCGGCACGATGCCCTCGCTCTGCAACTTCCAGATATGCACCGAGAGGCTCTCCGCCGGTCGCAGCAGGCCGAGGGGCGAGGTGTTGCTGAACAGGCTCAGGTCGCCCCAGTTGAGGGCCGATGTGCTCTGCCCCGCCGTGAACAGCAACGCCGCCGCCTCCCCGAACACGCGCCCCGCCGCCAGCACGAACCCGGTCACGAGACCGGGCAGGGCCGACGGCAGGATCACCGTGCGGATCGCCTGCCAGCGCGTCATGCCGAGGGCCAACGCCCCCTCGCACAGGTTCGCGGGGACGGCCCGCAGCGACTGCTCCGTGACGCGCTCGATCAGCGGCAGGTTGAAGATCGTCAGGGCCAACGCCCCCGACAGCACCGAAAAGCGCAGGCCGAACGTGTTCACGAACAGCACGAGGCCGACCAACCCGACGATGATCGAGGGCAGCGAGGCCAGCGTCTCTGTGGCGAGGCGGATCGCCTCTGTGAAGCGGTTCGTGGGGGCAAACTCCGCCATGTAGATGCCCGCACCCACGCCGAGCGGGATGCTGATGAGCATCGTGATGAACAGCAGATAGAACGAGTTCCACAGTTGCGGCCCGACGACCCCCTCCGGGTTGCCCGTCGGGCTGGTGTCGAGAAAGCCCGGAAAATCGGGGATCACGCGCCCGATCACATTCGCCAGCAGCGCGATAACGCCCACCGCGACGACCAGCGACGCCGCGATGGCGAGGACCCGCACAATCGCCTGCGTGTTGGTGGGCAGGCGCGTCGCGGCGAGATAGACCACGCTCCCCCCCGCCACGAACGCGGCGATCAGCAGCAGAAAGCCGACGCCCGACCACCCGATAGTGGTCAGCCCCTTGACAACGATGTACAGGAGAAACGACGCGAGCAGCGTCACGATGGCGACCGCGAACAGCCAGATCACCCCCGTGGCGATGGAGTCCGTGACGCGGGCGGGAGCGTGCTGGTCAAGCAAACCCACGATCACGATCACCGCCAGCACCACAAGGGCGGCAAAGGCCACGGGCTTGACCGGCGGGAAAACGTCGAGCGTCAGGAGCGCGAGCAGGCCAACGGCGACAACCGCCTGCACCACCCTCCCCACGGGAAATTCGCGTGTCTGTTCCACGATCTGCGGCGTGGCTCCGGAGGGAGGGGCGGTGCTCACTTGTACACCTTCCTGCTGCTGACGATGCGGATGGCGAAGATCAGCGCGAAGGCGATGAACAACAGCAGCATCGCCATCGTCCACAGCGAGTTGTTCCACACCGAGCCGAAGGTCGTGTTGCCCATGTCCATCGAGATCACGCTCGTGAGCGTGATGCCCGTGTCCGTGAGCCGTTCCGGGAACTGGAACGAGTTGCCGATCACCATCTGCACCGCAAGAGCTTCACCAATGGCCCGCGCCATGCCGAGGATCACGGCGGTGAGCAGCCCCGGCAAGGCGGCGGGCAGCAGCACGCGCCCGATGGTCTGCCAGCGCGTCGCCCCCAGACCGTACGACGCCTCCTTCAACCCCACGGGCAGGGAGCGCAGGGCGTCCGTCGCCACCGTGGTGATCGTGGGCAGTGCCATGATCGAGAGCACGATGCACCCCGCGAGCACGCTCTTACCGAGGCCACCGAAGGTTCCCCGGATGAACGGCACGAGCACCGTGGCCCCCACCCAGCCGTACACCACCGAGGGGATACCGACGAACAGCTCCACGGCGGGCTGCAACACATTCTGCGCCCACTTCGGCCCCACCTCGGAGAGGAACAGGGCGGCGGCGATGCTGAGCGGGGCCGAGATCAGGATGGCGAGCAGCGTGATCTCCAGCGACCCGACGATGAACGTCGCCGCCCCCACGATGCGATCCTGCGGCGACCATTCCTGCCCGAAGAAGAATTCGGCGGGGTTGACGCCGGGGCGCACCTGCCCGCTCGATCCCGCCGAGGGCAGGAACGTCGCTATGCCCCGCGAACCGATGAACCACGCGATGGTGAGGATTACCACGACGAGCAGCAACGCACACGCGAAAAACACGCCCCGCACCGTGTACTCGTTGATGCGGCGGCACGTTGTCATCCCGAAATCCGACGGTACCCCTGCCCCCACCATCGGTCTCTGCACTACCTGTCCGGCCATACGCTCCCCAATCCCGATATGCGCCCAACTCTGCACCATTCTTACATACAGCACTATTCTCACGCACAGAAGGAGGGAGCGCAGTTTTGCGCGTCCCTCCCCCCGTGCCGAAGACGTGACTACGGCGTCTTCTTCGCCCGAATCTTCGAGATCGGGAAGTAGCCGAGGTTCGGCACAATCGTGTTCTGCACGTCGTCGGTGAGCAGGTAGTCGAGGAACGACTTCGTCAGTCCCGTCGGCATCCCCTTCGTGTACAGATGCCCATACGACCAGATCGGGTACGAGTCGTCCGAGATGTTCTCGATGGTCGGAGCCTTGCCGTTGAAGTTCACGACCTTCAGCCCCTGCATCGGGATCGCCGCCAGCACGAGGTAGCCGATGGCACCCGGCGTGTCCTTGATCGCCTGCGCCACGGCCCCCGTGCTGTCCTCGGTCAGGGCGCGGCCCTGCGCCTCGCGCATCCCCTTCAGCGCATACTTTTGGAACGTGGCGCGGGTGCCGGAAGACGTGGGCCGGTTGATGAGCACGATGGCCTGATCGGGGCCGCCCACCTCTTTGTAGTTCGTGAACTTGCCCGTCCAGATACCGATGACCTGATCCTGCGTCAGGGTCGTGATCGGCACGTTCGGGTTCGCCGCGATGCCGAAGCCTTGCGCGACTGCCACCGTGTCCACGAGCTGGCGGGCGTCAATGCCGTCGCGCTCCTCGGCGAAGATGTCCGAGGCACCGATGGTGGCACCGCCCATGAAGACCTGCGTGAGGCCGGTGCCGGAGCCGCCGCCCTGCACGTTGATCTGCGCCCCCATGCAGCGCATGGAGTAGGCCCGCGCCGCCTGCTCGATAAACGGCTGCAACGCCGTGGAACCCACCGACGTGATGCTGCCCATCGCGCACATCGCCGCCGTCGGTCCCATCGGCATCCCGCCCGCGATCACCGCCGGGGCGGTCATGCCCGTCACGGTGCCGGTGGTCGCGGCGGTCGCCGCCGTGGTCGCCGCCGCCGTTGCTGCCGCTGTCGGAGCGGTCGTTGCCGCCGCTGTTGCCGCAGTCGTTGCGGCGGTGGTGCTCGCTGCCGTCGCCGCCGTCGTCCCCGTAACCGCGCTCGCCGCACCCGTGGTCACGGCACTGGGGGCGGTCGTGGCAGCCGTGACCGCGCTTGCAACGGTGGTACCCGTCGTCACGGCACTTGCAGGGCGAGTCGCCGCAACCGTAGCGGCGGTCGTCGCGGCCCCGGCCCCCGTGGTCGCAGCACTGCTACCTACGGTAGCTGCTGCGCGGGTCGCGGTCGCCTGCGCCTCGTCGCCACACGCGGAAAGAATGGCCACACCCGCACTCGCCGCGAGACCTTTAAGGAGCGTGCGCCGGTCGAGAATCGTGCGTATGTTCGTCACCCGTTGTTCCTCCTGCGATGCGTTTCAGGGACTCGGTAGGCGGCGGGAACTCTCCCGCGCCCACTGCGCCTGCCCGCACCGTACCAAATGAACCTCACGGGAATATGATGCATATGTGAGCGGGACGTTATCTCCCGCCCCCCGCACCCGACGAAAGCAGCCGTTCGGCGTGTGTAAACCTATACAGGCGTCTTCCGGGCCTTGACGCGGGAGACCGGGATGTATCCCAGTTGCGGCACGAGCGTGGTCTGCACATCGTCCGAGAGCAGGTAATCGAGGAACGATTGCGTCAGCCCCGCAGGCATCCGGTTCGTGTATAGATGCCCGTACGACCAGATGGGGTACGAATCGTCGCTCATGTTCTCCACGCTGGGGTCGCGCCCGTTGAACAGCACCGTCTTGAGGTTCGGGTTCGAGACGAGGTACGTGAGCGCGAGGTAGCTGATCGCACCCGCGTTGTCCGACACCGCCTTCGCCACGTCGCCGGAGCCGTCCACTTCGCGCCCGCCGCTCGCCGCCTGCCCGCGCAGGGCGTACCGCTCGAAGGTGGAGCGCGTGCCGCTGCCCGCCGCCCGGTTCACCACCGAGATCGCACTATCCGGCCCGCCCACGTCGCGGAAGTTCGTCACCTGCCCCGTGAAGATGCGGATCAACTGCTCTTGCGTCAGGCTCACTACCGGGTTGCGCGGGTTCACGACCACCGCGAACCCCTGCACCACCACCTGAAAATCGGTCAGTTGAGTCGGCACGATCTTCGTGTCCTGTACATTGGAACGCTGCTCCTCCGCGAAGATGTCGGAAGCACCGATCTGGATATTCGCCACGCTTGCCATCTCCACCGTCGCCTGCCCGCGCTGCGCACCGAGCAACCCCGTGCCGGAGCCGCCGCCGCGCACCGCGATCTGCGCCCCCATGCACCGGGCGACGTATGCCTTCGCCGCCGCGTCCACGAAGGGCTGCAACGCCGTGCTGCCCACCGCCGCGATGCTCCCCATCGCGCACGCATTTGTTCCGCTCGGCCCGCGTGGCGCGGCACTCGACACTGCGGTCGGCGGCGGCCCGATGCGCCCCGCCGGGGTCGGCTCCGTCGCCGCACCGCCGCACGCCGCGAGCAGGGCCGCGCCCGCCGCGCCCGCCACACCTCGCAGCACCGCTCGCCGCCCGATCAATCGCGCCCGCCCGTTGTCGTTCACCCGCCGTCGCCTCCCGCGAGAAACCATCCGCCACCACCGCCATATACGCCCGCGTGCGCCTGCGGTTCCCGCACCAACAAAAGACGATGCCAGAACGACCACGCACGGCGGTTGCGCTATCCGGTGGAGGGTGGGCTGATCGTCCCGCGACTCCCTGCATACCGACCGCTATCGAGGCACGCCCCGTCAGTCCGCCGCCCGCGCCTCGTCGTAGGGCGACGCGGGGAGCGTGATCGTGAAGCGGGAGCCGCGCCCCGTCTCGCTCTCGGCGGCGACGCGCCCCCCGTGGACGAGGGCGACGTGCTTGACGATGGCGAGGCCGAGGCCTGTGCCGCCGCTCGAACGCGAGCGGGCGCGGTCTTCCTTGTAGAACCGCTCGAAGAGGCGCGGCAAATGTTCCGCCGCGATGCCCACGCCCGTGTCGCGTACCCAGAGGGAGACACCGCCCGTTTGCGCATCGGTCTCCGCCCCCACGGACACGCTGCCCCCTTCCGGCGTGAACTTCACCGCGTTGTGGATGAGGTTCACCAACGCCCCTTCGAGCATCCGGCGGTCGCCCAGCAAGCGCGGCAAACCCGACGACGCCACCACGGATAGCAGCACGCCCGCCCGCTCCGCCTGCGCCTCCATCCGCTCGGCGGCATCCGTCAGGAGCGCGTCCACAGCGAGCGGCACGAGCTTCGGCTGATCGCGCCCCGACTCGAGCCGAGCGAGGTCGAGGATTTCTTTCACCAGTTGCGAGAGTTCGTCCACCTCGCTGATGATCTTCACGAGGCGGTCTTCCGCCATCCCCGGCACCTCGAGGCCGCCGTCGAGCAGCGTCTCGGCATAGATGCGGATGCTGGCGAGCGGCGTGCGCAACTCGTGCGACACATTCGCCACGAACTCGCGCCGCACGGTTTGCAGGTGGTGAATCTCGGTCACATCGCGGGCGAGGAGCAGGCAGCCGCCGCCATCCACCGGCAGCGCGATGGCCCGCACGATGCGCCCGGTGTCGCTCAGTTCCACCCGCCCCTCGCGCCGCGCCCGCGCCCGCAGACAGTCGCGCACGAGGGCGGCGATCTCGTGGTCGCCCGTGATCTCGATCATCCGCCGCCCGCGAACCGACGTGAGCGTGGTGGGGAAGAGTGCGAGGGCCGCGTCGTTCACGGAGCGCACCGTCTCGTCCGCCCCGACCACGATCACCGCGTCGTCGAGGGCCGCGAGGATCATGCGCACGCGGTCGAGTTCTGCCTCCGAATCGCCGCGCCGCGCCTCTTCCTGCCGCAGATCGGCGCGAGCGACGAGCAGGTCGCGCCGCAGCGTGCGCACCCGGCCCTTCGGGGCGACGCGCCACGCGAAGAGGGCCACCGCCGCCGCGAGACCCGCCACCGCGAGGATGGGCAACCAGACAGCGGCGTCCGCGTCCACCGGCCCTAGCCCTCGAAGCGGTAGCCGTAGCCCCGCACCGTGACGAAGCGCGACGGGTTGCCGGGGTCGGTCTCCACCTTCTCGCGCAGTTGCCGCATGTGCACGTCCACGGTGCGCGGGTCGCCGTAGTAGTCCATGCCCCAGACATTGTCGAGCAGTTGCTCACGAGAAAGGGCGATGCCCCGGTTGCGCACGAGGTAGGTGAGCAGGTCGAACTCACGCGGGCGCAAGGAGACCTCGGAGCCGCCGAGCAGCACGCGCCGCTCCTGCGGCAGCACATGCAGGTTGCCGGACAGGATGCCCTCGGTGCGCGGCGGATGCGTGGTAGGCGTCGTCGTCGCGGCGGGGGTTGCGGCGGCGACGGCCTCGCTCGCGGCCTCACGCCGCCGCAGCACCGCCCGCACCCGCGCCATCAACTCGCGCAGGCCGAAGGGCTTCGTGACGTAGTCGTCGGCCCCCAGTTCCAGCCCGACCACCTTGTCGGTCTCGTCGTCCCGCGCCGTGAGCATGATGACCGGCACGTCGCTCTCGCGGCGCAGCTCGCGGCAGATCGTGAAGCCGTCCATCCCCGGCAACATCACATCAAGGATGACGAGATCGGGCGATTCGGCGCGGGCGAGGTGCAGCCCCGTCGGCCCGTCCGTGGCGGTGAGCACGCGATAGCCCGCCTTTTCGAGCGTGAAGTGCAGCGACTCCAGAAACGCCATCTCGTCGTCCACCACCAACACCGTGACCTGCGCCGCCGTGGGCGTCGCGGGCGCGTCGAGCGTGTGCGTCATGCCGTTCGTTCCTCCTGCGGGGCGCGGGCGGCGAGCACGGCACGTACCGCCTCCACTACCGCCGCCGGTCGCTCGATGGGTACCAGATGCCCGACACCGGGGAGCAGCGAGAGATGCGCACGGGGAAAGATCGTCGCCGCCCGCCGTGCGTCCGCCGGGGGCATCGCCCGGTCGTTCGTTCCCGCCACGATCTCCACGGGGAGAGCGAGGCGCGAGAGGCGCGGGGCAGCGTCGCTGGCAGCCAGATCGAGTGCTTCGGCACTGCGGCTGATCGCGGCGAGGGCGCGGGGCGCGTCCGCGTCGGCGAAGAAAGCGCGGGCGTCCTCGAACATCGCGGGCGGCACCGACACGCCTTTCGGGAAGAACAGCCGTCCCGCCAGCGGCAACAGGCGCGGGGCCACCACGCACAACGCCCGCATCCGCGCTACGCTCGCGGGTCGTCGCGGCTTCTCCGGCGTCGCCGCGAAGCCGTCCGTTGCCACGAGCACGAGGCCCGCGACCCACTCCGGGCGCATCGCCGCCGTGTACGCCGCCACCTTACCGCCGAAACTGTGACCCACGAGCGTCACGTCGCGCAACCCAAGCACCCGCACGAAGCGCGTCAGGAAATCCGCGTAGAAGGCGAGCGAGTAGACGAGCGGCGGCTTGTCGCTCGCCCCGAACGGCGGCAGATCGAGCGCGACGACTTCCGCCGCCGCCGTCAGGGGCGCGACGGTCGGCCCCCAGTGCGAGAGCGCACCCATCATGCCGTGCAACAGGAGCACGCACGGCCCCGCGCCCGCCCGCACATAGCGCGTGCGGATGCCGTCCACATTCGCATACCGCGCTTCGTCCATTCCGCTCTCCGTCCGCTCTCCGTGTCGAAGGCTCGCCCGTCCGCTCCTTGCCACAACCCTCATTTGTATCTTACCATCCGCAGTGTTATCGCCCGATGATCGTCAACCGCCCCGCGATGGGAGAATGCCGTGTCGCGTGTGAAGAACATCCCCCGTTCGCCCGCCGATTGCGTCAATTTCGATGGCGATGGTGCGGCGTGAGCGACACAACAACCGCTCCGCCCCCATTGCCCCCCGTGTGCGTGGTCGGGTGCGCCTCGTGGGATACGTTGCTGCCGATAGATCGCTACCCCGCCGAGGGCGAGTACTGCGTGGTTGCCCGCGAGATCGAGCAACCGGGCGGCACGAGTACGAATTTCGCCGTCGCCCTCGCCCGGTTGGGCCAGCCGCCGCAATTCATCGGCATGGTGGGCGACGACTGGCGCGGCACGGCCCTGCGCGAGGGGCTGGAAGCGGTTGGCGTTCGGTGCGACACGCTGGCGACGCGGGCGGGTCAGGAAAGCGACCGCTCGCTCATCACGATCAGCCCGACCGGGGGGCGCACGATCTTCTGGATCAAAGGCGCGATCCTCCGGCGTGGCGATGCTGTGGACACCGCCCGCGTCTTCGCGCACCGCCTCGTCTATCTCGACCTCGTGGACTTCGACCTCTGGGACGACCTGCTCACCGCATACGAGCGCGACCACGCCACCAACGCCGATGCGCCGATGCTCGTGGGGCAGGCGGTGTACGTGGCGGGTGTGCTGCCGCCCGTGCAGGCGATGGCACTCGTCCGGCGACATCACGTCTTCATCGGCGGGGCGTGGGAGTGGCGGTTGCTCACGGGCGAGCGCGACGACGCGGCGATGCTCGCGGCGATTCAGGCGACGATGCGGAAGGGAACGTTGCACGCCGCCCTTGTGACGCGGGGCGCAGACGGCTGCACCCTCGTGACACGCGAGAACGCCGCCGACATTCCGGCGTTCGCCGTGGAAGTCGCGGACACCACGGGCGCGGGCGACGCCTTCGCCGCCGGGTTCGCGTACGGCCTCGTGCAAGGGTGGAACGCGCCACGCGCCGCCCGCTTCGCCAACGCAGTAGGTGCGTTGGCGACACGTGGTGTGGGGGCGCAGGCGAGCCTGCCGACGCTGGACGAGGTGAAGACATTGCTCATGGCGCGGGGAATGGCGCGGGTATCGGGGTAGGACAATCAGGGCGCGGATTGCTCCGTCGCATAGCGGCTCGCAAGTTCCATCACCGACAGCACCGCTGATCGCTCGTCGCGGCTCATCTGCGGCCAGAGGTCGCGCCCGATACGCCTCCAGAGTGCGACCGCCTCCTCGTCTCGGCCCGCAGACACATACTCGTCGAGTTGCGCGATGACTTCCGTAGCGGTTATGGCACGAATAGTTTCCATGCGTGAAGCATCTCCCGCTCGTTGGGACGATCCCGGAACCGCTGCGACGAGAAGACGCGATCCGCGTTCGCCTGCAATCCCTGTTCTTGCCGCACCGTGAGTGTATTCCCCGTGGTCGCTTCGCGCAACATCGCCAAAACACGCACGAGATGTTCGCGCACTGTGCCGGGACGATGCGCCCATACCGCACGCCAGAGCGTTTCGACATTGAGGTCGCACGCTACTGCGAGGGTAATGTACGCCTGTACGTAGTACGGATACGAGACATTGTCCGGTCTCAGCCCCGCTTTCTCGCGGACGAGCAAGTCCGCGAAGCCGTCCGCGAACCCTTCCTCGTAGCCCCTCCACGCTCGCGCTTCGGCGTGCGCGTCTGCCGAGGCGGGGTGTCGTGCGTGCAGATGCTCGTGCAGCAACGTGCGAAAGAGCGTATCGCTTCCGCTACGTTCCTCATAGGTCACTTGCCACTCGTGCAGCCCCAGTTGCAGGACGCCGTCCGTGACACGCGCCCGAAAGCCGGGGAAATCGTCGCGTAGAATCAACGCACGGATGCCCGACGACGGAAGACGGAGCAGCGACAACCCATCTTCCACGGCTTTGTTGAGCCGCGCTATCGCACTTTCGGCAGGTCCTGCGCTTTTCCAAGCGTCGAGGGATGTACCAACGACATGCACACGATGGGCCGCATCGCCCCACAACTGCCGTGCATCGGGGTCAAGCCCGTTCAATTCTTGTGCGAGGTGCGCCTACTTATATAGGACTTACGCAGTTGGCGATATGATGGCGATATGTGCGGAAGATTCCCACCCTCGGAAAGCCTTGCTCCCCCTCTCCGCTTGACGGAGAGAGGGTTGGGGGGTGAGGTCCGCACCCGCGATGAGGCCATCTGCGCCCAACTGCGTAAGTCCTATTATACAAAGGAGCGGGAGCGTCGTGAGATGACATCGCTCCCCTTCTCCAATAAGCCCCGTGTCGCCGCTATCCACAGGGCGCATGACAGACTATCCCACCCACCCCCGCGACCGGAGTATCTCGGTGCCTAGGAGGGCGATCTGCACGCGCTCGTCCATCGTTGTCCCGGCGGGGTTGAACTCGAAGCGGGTGCGCTGGAAGTACTGTACGGTCTTGTCGCCCTCGCTTACTTCCTCGCCCACGGGGTAGCCGAACTGCGCGAGGCCGCCGCGCTGCTCCCAGAACGCCTTGAACGCCCCCGCGACCGCGTGCTTCGTTTCGGGGAAGAACTGCTTATCCGGCGGCAGGTTCGTCGGGGCCGGTTCGAGCGGCGCACCACCGGGCTTGCCGCGCACGATGTGCGTCTCGGTGCCGATCTGCCCCAGTTGCACCTTCGCGGCGGTGCTGTTGTACTCGAAACGGGCGCGTTCGAAATACTGGATCGCGTACATCTTGTCGTCCGTCGCGTTGCGCTCCGTGAACTCCTCGGTGAGCGGCAACCCGAAGCGGACCACGCCGCCGCCCGCGTCGAAATACGCCTTGAACGCATTCGAGACGTTATGCCCGGTCTCGGTAAAGAATCGGTGGTTCGCGTTGTCGGGGCCGGTGGAGAATGTGCGGGCGGCGGGGTTGCTGCCCTTCTTCAGCACGTCCCAGACGCTCGTGTCCTCCTGCCCGATGCGCCAGACGCCGAACCCCGCGATGCCCGTCTCGCGCACGAGACGCAGTTTCGCGTCGAAGGTGGCCCCGCTCTCGAACCACGCCTCGTGGCGGTCGCCGTTGTCGTCGGCGTAGCGCACGACCTCACTGCCGCTAGGGTAGTCGAGTTCGCGCTTCGCCCCCGGTCGCTTGAAGCGCGTCACGGCCTGCTCATAGGTGATGGCGCGGGCGGTGCCGCCCCGCGAGACATTCCAGTCGTAGCCGTAAAGCGGCACGCCGAGGATCGTCTTCGCCGCCCCGTAGGTGGCGGTGGAGTAGGTGACGACATCGCGCACCCAGTTGAGTGGGGCGACGGGGCCGGGGTCGCCGCCCGCGTAGTGGAAGTCGTACGCCATCACGAGCACGTAATCCACCGTGGAGGCGAGGGCGGCGTAATCGAAGGCACCGCCGTAGCCGTCGCGGGCGTCCCGCGTCTTCGCCACCACCGCTTGTGTGACTTTTTTCCCGGCGGGGCGGAGCTTGCCGGAGACGCGCTGCATGAAATCCGACAGCAGTGGGCGGTCTTCGGGGCGAATGTCTTCCAAGTCTATATTCACGCCGTCGTAGCCGCGCTCGACGATGATGTTGGCGATGTCCGACGCCAGTTTGTCACGCGCTTCGGGGGTGGCGATGAGCGGCGTCAGTTTGGCATTCTGGGGTTCGTTCTTGAACATCGGCAGGATTTGCACGCGGTTCTGGCGCAGGAGGTTGTTCGTCTCGCGCTCCTCCTTCGCCGTGATCGTGCCGTTCGCCTCGATGGTGAAGTAGAACGGCGAGACGTGCGTGAAGGCACCGACGTTTGCCTGCAATGCGGTGAACGAGTCCCGCGCATAGGTGACGTAATAACCCCAGTGGATGAGCGGCGCGGCGGCGACCTTCGGCGGGCCGTCCGGCATATCGAGGCCGACGAGACCCGCCCCCCCGACCGCCAACAGCCCGACTCCCCGACTGAGACGCAACACCTGCCTGCGGCTGATACCCGTGGTCACGCCCGTTTCCTCCCGCGCTGTGCGCCATGCAATGATGCGTGCGGGGAAACCCGCCACGCCGCGCCCCAGTTACGTCCCGCATCGTACACGAACGTGCGATGCGCATGGTATGCACGTACACACGTTTCGTCAACTCGACCCATGCTACCGGGCGAAGATGAAGGGGCGGTGAAGGGACCGTCAAAGGGCGGTCAGGGGCCACACCGCGACTGCTCGCCCGCGACGGACGCGGACCGGCGCGTATTGGCGCGAACAATTGCATTTACATGCGAATGATGCCACCCTCGTGATCGCCGCCCGCGAAGACCTCACGGTGCTGCGGGAGACGGTGCGGGTACTAAGTAGGTCCGCAACTGATTCTGGACGGGATAGCGGCAGGTGAAAGCCCGCCGCATCGGGAGAAACCCGCAGGCGAAAGCCCGCCGATTCCGTCCAAATCTCGCTGCCGACCTACTTAGGGTTGTAACCGAATTCGGTTGATTCGTTGCCCTTCGCGGCCCCCCGGCCCCTCCCCCGCCAAGCGGGAGAGGGGTGACATGCGGCGAAATTTGTATCTACCCCAGACACCTCGATGCTGCAAGTGCGCTCCCCTCTCCCGCTCGGCGGGTTCAGGGGCGGACAGTTTGGCGTTTCCCTCGCCCGCACTGCCCGCGTTGTTACCCTCGGCGCGGGCGATGCGACACCGAAACCGGGGGGGGATGGGCGGGCGCATCTGCACCTACTCCGGGGCGGGAACGCCCACGGGCAGCGCGTGCCAGATGTCGGCGGTGTACTGACCGATGGTGCGGTCGGACGAGAAGAACCCGCAGCGGGCGGAGTTGAGGATGGACTTGCGCGTCCACTCCTCGGTGTCCCGGTAGAGGGTGGCGGCGCGTTCCGAGGTGTCTATGTAGGCCCGGTAGTCGGCGCAGACCATGTACGGGTCGTGGTTGAGCAGCGAGTCCACGAGCGGCGCGAACAACTCCTGATCGCCGCCGGAGAAGTGGCCCGTCTCGATCAGGTCAATCGCGGCCCGCAATTCGGGGTCGCGCTCGGCGTAGGCGCGGGGGCGGTAGCCGGACGCCTTCGCGGTGAAGACCTGATCGGTGGTGAGACCGAACAGGAAGAAGTTCTCCGGCCCCACGAGGTCGCGGATTTCGATGTTCGCCCCGTCGAGCGTCCCCACGGTGAGCGCACCGTTGAGGGCGAACTTCATGTTGCCGGTGCCGCTCGCCTCCATGCCCGCGAGCGAGATCTGCTCCGAGATGTTCGCCGCCGGGTAGATCGTCTGCCCTTCCGACACGTCGAAGTTCGGCAGGTAGACCACCTTCAGGCGGTCGCCGATCTGCGGGTCGTGGTTGACCACGTCTGCCACGCCGTTCATCAGGCGGATGATGAGTTTCGCCATGCGGTAGCCGGGGGCCGCTTTCGCGCCGAACAGCACCACGCGGGGGATGAAATCGAGGTGCGGGTTCGCCTTGATGCGGTTGTAGAGCGTGACGATGTGCAGCGTCTTCAGGTGCTGCCGCTTGTACTCGTGCAGCCGCTTCACCATCATGTCGTAGATGGCATCGTCCGGCACGCGTACGCCGAGGCGGTAGTAGATGTGGTTCGCAAGGTCGCGCTTGTTCGCCGCCTTCGCCTCGTCCCACGCCGCCCGAAAGGCCGCGTCGTCGGCGTGCGGCTCCAATTCGCGCAGGTGGTCGGCATTGGTGAGCCACCGCTCCGAGCCGAGGGCTTCGGTGATGAGACCGGAGAGGCGGGGGTTGGCCAGTTTCACGAAGCGGCGGGGCGTGACGCCATTCGTCTTGTTGTTGAACTTCCACGGCCAGAGATCGGCGAAGTCGTGCAGCACGCGCTCGCGCAAGAGACGGCTCTGCAACTCCGCCACGCCATTGACCGAGTGGCTCGCAACCACGGCCAGATGCACCATGCGCACGCGCTTCTCCGGGTATTCCCCGATGATGCTCATGCGGGTGATGCGCTCCAGATCGCCGGGGTAGCGCATTCGCACCTCGTCGAGGAAGCGGCGGTTGATCTCGTAGATGATCTGCACATGGCGCGGCAGCAACGCTTCCAGCAGACTGACGGTCCACTGCTCCAGCGCCTCCGGCAGGAGCGTGTGCTGTGTGCAGGCGAAGGTGCGCGTCGTGATGCTCCATGCCTGATCCCACGGCAGCAGGTGCTCGTCCAGCAATTGACGCATCAACTCCGCCACGGCGATGTCGGGGTGCGAGTCGTTGAGCTGAATCGCCACCTTGTCGGGGAAGAGGTTCCAGTCGCTGTACCGCGCCCGGAAATTCGTGACGATCTCGTAGAGCGAGCAGGCCACGAAGAAATACTGCTGCTGCAAGCGCAGTTCCTTGCCTTGCGGCGTGGAGTCCTCCGGGTAGAGAACCTTCGAGATGTTCTCGTCGCGGATGTTGTCCTCCACCGCCCGCACGTAGTCGCCGGCGTTGAACATCTGCAAGTTGAACGACTGCGACGCCCGCGCCCGCCAGAGCCGCAGGCTGTTCACCGTCTCGTTGCGGTACCCCGGCACGAGGATCGTGTACGGCACGCCGACCACGGCGTTGTCGGGCGTCCACTGCACGCGGAACCGCCCGTGCTCGTCGGTGTAGGTGTCGGTGCGCCCGCCAAAGCCGATCTCGACGCCGTTTTCGGGGTGCGGGAACTCCCACGGGTACTCGTCGCGCAGCCAGTCGTCGGGCTTCTCCACCTGCCAGCCGCCCTCGAAGGTCTGGCGGAAGATGCCGAACTCGTAGCGGATGCCGTAGCCCACCGCCGGGATGCCGAGCGTGGCGAGCGAGTCGAGAAAGCAGGCGGCGAGACGACCGAGGCCACCGTTGCCTAGCCCCGGCTCGACTTCCGCCTCCAGCACGGCGTTCATGTCCACGCCGAGTTCATCCATCACCCGATTGGCGGTGTCAGTCATGTTGAGGTTGAGCAGGTTGTTGCCGAGCTGGCGACCCATGAGGTATTCCGCCGAGAGGTAGTAGACCGTTTTCGCGTCGGCCTCCTCGTAGCGTTGCTGCGTGCGCAACCACCGTTGGCTGAGGCGGTCGCGCACGGTGTAGGAGAGGGCCATGTAGTAGTCGCGGTTCGTGGCGTACTCGCGGTCCTTGCCGAGCACGTAGGAGAGGTTGTCGAGCATCGCCTGCTTCACGGTCTCGGCGGTCATCCCCGTGCGGGTATGTATCACCGGGTTCGTCTGGGTACTCATCGTCAGTTCCCCCCCACATGTCACACAGGTATGTCCCGCAATCGGGCCGCATCGCACGGTGTATACCACAGAAACGTAACGCCGGTATGTTCACCCTCGCCGCATCGTGCGGCGGTTGCTCCCGGCTCCGGTTGGGCAAACGGGACACGACCGACGCACCATCGTACGTACGCACCATTGTACGACAGGGAGGCACATGCGCGAACGGGCAAAATGCGCCCCTCCCCCTGTGGGGAAGGGGGAGAACCACGGTAAGCAGCAGACTTTCCCAAAGCCGCAATGCTGCCACCGTTCTCCCCCTTCCCCCACAGGGGGAGGGGGCCGGGGGGAGGGCGCATTCGCTCCACAGCGACCTTCGGTGGGAGAACGCAAAGCCCTACAGGCAATACATGCGAACGCTTCTTTCGCCTTGCGCAGTCTGCACCTACGCTCCATGCGACACACTGAGGCGGCTCGCTGTCCGGGGTGGCGGCATAGCGGGGCCGTGGTGCCGCTCTTGCGAATCCCCGCCGACGTGACAGAATGCGTGCTGCGTGCGACGTGCCGGGGGACAGAAGCGGAGGCAGGTGACGATGATCGAGCGAGCAGCGCGGCGCGACGAAGCGAAGTCCGTTCGCAGCACGCAGCACGCAGTCCACAGCACCTTCCGGGATTGGGTGCCGCGCCTCGCCCTCGGCGGGGCATTGAACCTCGTCGCGTGGGCGAGTGCGTGGACGCAGGCGGGGCCGCTGGCGCACCGCTCGTTCTTTCCGCTCTGGCTCGGCTTCATCCTCGTCGTGGACGCGCTCACCGAGGCGCGGAGCGGTACGTCCCTATGGCGGCGGGGGAAGGCGCAATTCGCGGCCCTGTTCGTGATCTCGACGCCCTTCTGGTGGTACTTCGAGCGACTGAACGAGCGGGCGCAGAATTGGAATTACCGCATGGAGCGGCCCTTCGGTGCTGCGGAATATATCTTCTGGGCGTCGCTCGCCTTCAGCACCGTGATCCCGGCGGTGCTCGCCGTGACGGAACTGCTGCGCACCGTGTTCCCGAAGGACGACACCCCGGCACAGACCGAGCGGCTACCGGGCCGCGTCGCGCTCGCGTGTATCGGCTTCGGCGTGGCGTCGCTCGCGTTGTCGCAACTGCTGCCGCAGTACTTCTTCCCGTTCCTGTGGATGTCGCTCTTCCTGATCCTCGACCCGATCAATGGCTACTACGGCGAGCCGAACATGGTCTCGTGGGTGCTGCGGCAACGGGCGTGGCGGGCGGCGGCACGGCTCGCGGCGGCGGGGCTGATCTGCGGCTTCTTCTGGGAGATGTGGAATTATCCGAGCCTGCCGAAGTGGTACTACACCCTGCCCGACTGGTACTACCGCATCCCTCTCGCCGCGAATCACCTGTTCGAGATGCCCGTGTTCGGCTACATCGGCTACTTCCCCTTTGCGCTGGAAATCTTCGCCTGCTATCATTTCGCCCGCCTGCTGCTGCGGCGCACGGGCTTCTTCCCCGCCGACTACATGCGGGCATAGCCGTCAGCCGCGAGCCATTCGCTACTAGTCCTCTACCACGGGGGTTTTGACCCGTGGGTCCTTTGCGGAGATGATACCCGCAAAGGAGGTCGAGATGAAGAAGGTGTACGTGGTGGGGCTGACCGGGGATGAACAGGCGGTATTGCGGGGCTTGATGCGGGGCGGCAGCGAACGCGCCCGACGCATCAATCGGGTACACATCCTGTTGCTGGCGCACGAAGGTAAAGGCGACTCCGAGATCGCTGCCGCGCTGCACACGAGCGAGAGTACGGTGGGGCGGGTGCGGCGGCGGTTCGTGGAGAACGGACTACACGGCGCACTCGACGAGGCGAGTCGCAGCGGCGGTACGCGCAAGCTGACGGGGATGCAGGAGGCGCATGTGGTCGCCCTTGCGTGCAGCGATCCGCCGGAAGGGCGGCGTGAGTGGACGATGCAACTGCTGGCGGACAAAGTGGTCGCCCTCGGCATGGTGGCGGGCATCAGCGACGAGACGATCCGGCGGACGCTGAAAAGGGGGGCATCAAGCCGTGGCAACACAAGCAATGGTGCATCCCTGCGGTAAGCCCGGAGTTCGTCTGGCGGATGGAGGACGTGCTCGACCTGTACGCGCAACCGCCCGACGCGACGGCTCCCGTGGTCTGTTTCGATGCGTTGCCGTACTCGTTGCACGCGGACAGCCGCCCTGCGCCGCCACGAGAGCCGGGGGTACCGGTGCGCGACGACTACGAGTACGTCCGGCGGGGAACGTGCAACCGGTTCGGTTGCTATGCCCCGCACACCGGGGAGCGGCATGTCTGGGTGACGGAACGACGCACCGCGTGCGACTTTGCCGAGGCGATGCGAACGCTGGTGGACGAGTGGTATCCGGAGGCGGAGCGGGTGCGGGTCGTGCTGGACAACCTGAACACGCACACGGGGGCGGCGTTGTACCAGGCGTTCCCGCCCGCCGAGGCGCGACGCATCCTTACCCGCATTGAGTGGCACGACACACCGAAGCACGGCTCGTGGCTGAACCAGATGGAGATCGAGTGGCCGGTGCTGACACGGCAGTGCCTCGACCGGCGGTTAGGCGAGATCGAGACGGTGCGCCGGGAGGTGGCGACATGGGAACGAGCGCGGAACACGGCGAAGGCCACCGTACAATGGCGGTTCGGGGTGGGCGAGGCACGCACGAAGCTGGCCCGCCTCTACCCCGCATAACCCCTGTGGCTAAGGACGAGGCCACATGATGGTAGCTCTTCCGCTTCTGGTGGTCGCACTGGAGGCGAGCACACCAAGCGGTCGCCGTCCGCTGCCATGCTGCACACCGTGCGTTGCAACAGGGGAAGGCGTGTCCAGTCAGGGTTGCGCCTCCCCGAACGGTGGTGGATGGAGTATTGACTGACGCGGAGTGGGAGCGCGTCCGCCCGCTCCTCCCGCCACAGAAGCCGCGCACGGGACGATCACGCCACGACCATCGCACGATCCTCGACGGTATCCTGTCGGTGACGCGCACCGAGGCCTCATGGCGCGAGATACCGGAGACGTGGGGCAAATGGGAGACGGCATACAGACGCTACCGCCTGTGGCGCGACAACGGCCTGTGGCAGCGCATCCTCGTTACTCTGGCAGATGAATCTGGCAATGTGTCCCTGTAAGGGGCGTCCCTACAGGGACACTTACGACTTGCCTGGCGCGAGCGGTACCACATGTGGTGTCCTTCGCCTGTAAACGAAGGTACTGGTAGCGGCACAACTACGAAGTGTCCCTGTAGGGGGCCTGCCTGTTGAAGAAGGCGGCATCGAGCCACGATGAGGTATCGAAGCACTTTGGGAAGGCGCGAAACGGGTCATTTCGAGCGTCATTCGGCCCGGAGCGGACGGGGTTTGAACCCCCCGGAGGAGTTTTTCAACAGGCAGGGGCGTTTGTGCGACGCCACCGGATGGCGCATCCATCGATCCGCTGAATACAAACGGGAGCGATCGGATCGCATAATGGATCGCACGACGGCCGCGCCTTTACATGACCTCGGGCATCGCCCCCCTTCACCCCCCCATGTCCACAGCGGCGTCTCATCCACCGACGACGGCTGCGTCCATGCAGGATGGCACCTCGTATAGGCGTTGTTCCCGCGCCTCCTGATAATATGCCCGATAGCTTATCAGGCGCACGCCGCGCTCGACGGCATAGCGCAGGATCGCTTCCGTGGCACGCAGCGTGGGGTCGTGGTAGGGGCTGCTCCAGTCGTGTTGGCAGAGGGAGAACACGGTGTCGTGCGCCGCGACCGCGTCGATGTACGGGGTGACCGAGGCCACGTAGCCGTCGAGGTCCTCCCAGCCGAGCACCTCGCGGCGGATTACGCAATCGTGCCAGCCATGGATCGGGATTTCCAGCATCGCGGGAAATCCCTGATCGGCGTACCAATAGGGTTGCAGATCAAGCGCGACGGGATGGTAGTCCTCCGCGTTGCGCCCGTCGGTGCGCGTGAAGCGGATCCCCTCCTCCCAGAGGATCTCCAGGATGTCCGGACGGTCGCGTAGGCCGCGGTAGTAGCACCACGGCCCGGTGATGCCGATGCACTCCACCCCGAGGTGCGCACGCAGCAGATCGGTCGTCTTGCGCACTTCCTCGCGGATCTGCGGCAGGGTCGCGCCGCGCACGAGCCGGGTCGTCTTGCCGTCGTTGATATGGATCGTCTTGAGCAACTGGTGCGAGTAGGTGTGCTGCTGGAGGTCGAAAAGCGGGTCGCGCGCAATCTCCCGGAAGGCGGGCATCCAGCGCTCGAGAGTTTGCCCGACGATGAACAGCGTCGCCGGGACGCCCAGCGCGTTGTGGATCGCCTGCGCACGCGCGAGGAATGCCCCCGTGACCGGGTTGTCCTCCGGTGCCTCGACGTCATACCCGAGCAACATCGTACCCGCCATGCTCACCTTCTCCCGGGCTCGACCAACGCCTCGAGCACCTTCGTCACACCTGCCACCAAGTCCCCGATGTGCGCGTCCGTGAGCTCGGGGCTGACATCGAGCTGCACCGCCCGTTCGAGCAAATCGAGCGACTCCGGGTACAGGTCGGGTGCATAGGTGACCGGGCGCGGATGCGCCCGCCACGGCCCCCCTCCCGGCGTCAACGTTCGCTGGTTGAGGATCGGCGACCAGTGCGCGTAGATGTGATAGTCGGCAACGTCCGGCGCGTAGAGCGTGTGCGCCGGGATTCCCTCCGCCGTGAGGGCACGGGCCACAGCACGCGCCTGCTCGCCCGTGTGCAGGAAGAAGGCGAGTGCGATGCCGGTGTCGCCGTGCGTGTCGTGGAGCTCCCGGAAGGGCACGTCCTTGTCGCGCATCACCTCCACCAGCCCGCTCTTGATCAGGCCCTTGCGCCGCCGCGTATCGGCGAGGATCCCCTCCAGCTTGCCCAGTTGCGCCAGCGCGACCGCGCCGTGCAATTCGGACATCCGGAAGTTGACGCCGGGGATGATCGCCTCGGCCGGGACGCCGTTGCGCTTGCCCCCGACCACGTCGTGGTACATCTGCGCGCGACGGTAGATCGCGTCGTCGTCGGTGACGAGCATGCCGCCCTCGCCGCTCGTGATGATCTTATTGTACTGGAAGCTGAAGGCGCCGACGTCGCCGATCGTGCCGAGGCGTTTGCCGCGATAGCTGCCGCCGCAGGCCTGCGCCGCGTCCTCGATGATCGCGAGACCGTGGGCCGCAGCGATCGTCTGCAATGCCTCCATCGCTGCGGGGGCACCGCGCATGTGCACGGCCATGATCGCCCTGGTGTAGGACGTGCGGTTCGCCTCCACACTCGCGGGGTCGAGCGTCAACGATGCGTCCACTGCGGCGATCACCGGAACGGCACCCACGGCGATCACCGCCGAGGCACTGGCAATCCAGGTGTACGCCGGAACAATCACCTCGTCACCGGGGCCGACCCCCAGGCCGACAAGGGCGCACATCAGCGCAGCGGTACCCGAGGTGACGGCGAGCGCGTGCTTCACGCCGAAGTGGGCGGCGAACGTCCGCTCCAACTCCTGTACTTGCGAGGGACCGACATCGGGGCCGTAGTAGCGGAAGAGCCGCTTCGACCGCAACACCGCGAGGAGGGCCGCTTCCTCCTCCTCCCCGATCCGCAAGCCGCCGGGGTACATCGGCGGCAGGGGGGAGCGCATCGCCGGGCTGCCCCCATGTATCGCCAGCCGTTCGTCCGTGGCCATCGTTCCCCCTCGTGATCGTCCTCGGGCGTACTCCGCTTGTTCTTCCAGAGTATACGACGAGGCGCGCGCCGATGGGTGACGGATGAGTCAGATGCGGAGCGACTCGTGGCAGCAGCAGTTCCGCTTGTGGGGTCGGATGAAGGTGACCACAGTTGGGGGGCGGCGGGGCAGAACGTGAAGGGGCTGATGCAGGCGCGAGGGAGGGGGCGTCGTCCGTGGTCGGCGAGGCGGCGGGAAGGGGGACTGCAGTGCCTTCGTTCGCACTCGCTCGCAGATGAAACCCCCGCCATCCGCGCTTTGCGCCGCCGCTTCTCTGCGCTGATCCAGGGAGTGTCAACACACAGGGTCGTTTTTGTGGTGCTCGGTTTCTGTGGCTCCTCCTTCCCGTTCCTACAGACAAACAGGTGAACCCGGAATCTTCCCAGCGCAAGCGGCAGGTGTACGGTGGAGGGCAAAAAGCCGTGCTCATCCATAACTGAAGAAACACGACGATATTGAAGCGGCTGAGTCAGTCAGCCGACGAAAGGAGCACCTCGTATAGTGACTGCATATGCTCGGGCGAACACGCCCAACGACGGATGACAGCAATCGGGATACGAGTGACAGGCTGTAATCGGTCTCGCTATTGCGTCGTTACGGAGATGGTTACGGGGATTAGGTCGCTCTGGGCTGCAGCCGGACGGCTATCTCCTCGCGCAACATCGCCGCGATCACCCGTTCCTCGCCGCTTTGCAGCGTCTGCGTATTGATGATCACGCTGCCCGGGCGTGCGCTCGGGCCGTTGGGTTCGAACAGGAAGAGGCGCGGCTCGCCATCCTCCAAGGCCGTGACGAGTTCGTGGGTGTCAATCCCGCTACCGTGCCGGAAAACGAGTTCCACACGCGGGGTGCTATGCTC
>JAABUN010003490.1_pt1 | contig 24199 bp, 12 predicted proteins | sample 5559311 | NCBI WGS metagenome assembly JAABUN01 (sample SAMN10711877, study PRJNA513370) | rock metagenome | isolation source: Antarctica rocks | place: Antarctica: Victoria Land, Siegfried Peak sud
CAGATGATGGAACGGCAGGCACAGGTACTCCTGAGACAACGATGAATTCTTGACAAATCCACTGTTTAACAGGACCTGTGCCTGTCCCACGTCAGCGACACACCCACCTATCGGCGCAACCTCTAAGTCACTGCCGATATTGGAAGGTCTCGACCCCTTTTCCGCTCAAGCACTCACACCGTGTCGCTCAGCCACCCCCACCTCAAGTAAGAAGAGCCGTCAAAGCCGCCGACATCGACGACAACACCAACCCCGAACGGGTTGCGCAGCTGGACGCACAGACTCGCGATCGGTTGGCCGCTAAGTACCGGCGATAGCGTGAACTTCTCGATGTCGCTGACTAGGGCGTGCGCCACAAATCATCAGCAGCAACCGTCTCCCTTCCTACCTACGGCTCAACCGATGGAAGCAGTCGTCTCGTCGAAAAGGTAAGGATTGGCTGAGGTCATTCACTTGAGCTCGTGATGGTCCTCAGCTTCATGTTCCGCTCGACGTGAGATCTCGGGCTCTTTTGTCGAACGAAAGAATCACACCAGCAGCGAGAACTGGAGCTGCGGCAGCGATGAAGCCCCATTGCAGAGAGCCAGCCAACACCACACTAAGCAGTGCAATGGATACCGGTTCTAGGATCACTCTGGGTAATGAGAGTACAGAACTGACTCGCCCAAGCAGGTGATCCGGCGTCCGAGTTTGGATGAACGTCGGTAGCGCTACGTCCGTGCTGTAGGCCACACCAACGCCCACTGTGGCGAGAATCGCCGCAGCAACCCATGGTTCGCCAGTCTGGCCAAGAAGGGCGAACGCAGTGCCCTCGACAAGAGTCATCCCAATGATCAGACGGCCCCACCGACGGGGCAACCCCGTGATCGCAGCTGCTAATGTCCCCAGCAGCTGCCCCGCACCCCAGCCAGACACAAGGATACTCAAGGCCAATGGTGAGTCACTCAGAGAGGTCGCCAGCATTGGCAATCCGATAGCAAATAGACCGCTATAGCTAAGAGTCGCCGCACAGATGACCAGGAGAACGATTCGAACTTCATAAGAGCGTCTCGCGTGCTGCAACCCAAGCCCAATTTCTCGGAGGACTTGCCCGGCGCCGCCCGCTTTGCTCTCTATAGCCCCTCTAGGAATATTCAGAGAAGTTAATGCGGCCGTTCCCAGTAACGCAGCATTCACAAGGATCGCCGCGCCCGCACCACCCCACCCAGTAAGCAGTCCGCCCATCATGGGGCCGATGATCAGAGCAGACTGTGCCACGGCGCCTTCAATAGCGTTGCCTTGAGGCAAATGACTTCTAGGAAGTAGACGCGGCAGGACCGCCTCCCCGGCGGGCGCAGAGAACGCGGAAGCAACTCCTGTAACGGCGGCTAAAATGTACAGTTGCCACAACTCTAAGGAATTGGTAAAAATTAGGACCGCCACTAGAACCATCGCCGCGGCTCGCACGATGTGACACAAAAACATAACTCTGCCTGGAGAATACCGGTCCGTTAGAGCACCACCCAGCAGAAGAAGTGTACCGCGAGGTATTGCTTGCGCAAGCAGTACACCAGCAAGCGCTATTATGGATCCAGTTTCCTGAATAATAAGCCATGCTAGCGCGATACTGAACGCGGCCTCTCCCGACATAGCTAGGCCCTCGCCGACCAATACGCGACGGAACTTTGGATACTGCCTCAGCAAGATGATAAGGCTTTGCACGTCACTCCTGTAATTTGGGATCGGGGCTGGTAAGGGACTGTGAAGCTAAGCCCGCATGGACATGACAACAACTGTAGCGGCCCACGATCATGCGCTTCCCTACTCACACCGGACTACCGTACAAACAAAAAGGCTCATTCTTCGAGCTACACCCTAACGGTCGGAAACGGTATCACTCAGGATTACGATTGAAGTCATCACCAAATTCCCTCCAATTAACCATCGACCACCGAGTTTCGTTAAGCAAGCTTCACTAGGTAACGGTTCGACCGTAAGTGCGAGCGCACTGAAAGTCTCATCTTGAGCACTGATACTGACCTCAACCTGTAAGAAATCTAACCACTTAGAAGTTAACGGAAACCAGGCTTTATAAAAGCTTTCTTTCGCCGAAAAAAGAATTTTATCCCAAAAAATTTCAGGGTTCGTCCTCGAGAGACCATTTAACATGCCGATCTCCGACGGAGAAGCTACGAGGTCCAAAACACCTTCGGGCAGAGGTTCGTGAGGTTCCGCGTCTATCCCGACTGTAAGTATTCTGGACGCTAACCCCACTGCGGCAGCGCTGTATCCGTTACAATGTGTCATGCTTCCAACCACGTTGGACGGCCATCTAGGCGCCCCAGCCAACCCAGGAACTATAGCTGCCGGAGGTTGACCAAGGTTTTTTAAGCAGATTCGGGCGCAGAAACGTACGGCCGCAAATTCGAGCTGTCGCTTCGTAACGGCATTTGCGATGAACGCAGCCTCCTCGGGCATTAGAGTCCCTTGAAGAAAGTTATTGGTCGTCTCGGCGACTTCCATCTGTATTGGTAAGATATTTTCTATCAAAGCTTATTACCCCCTTCTCGAGAATCTGAGGACTTAGGCACTTTAGTATTGCGGACTGTTCGTACCGAAGTGGTTATGCATTGTCTGAACTGTTGTAAGCTAGTGCCGTTAATAGGCGCGCCCGAAATCTTACCAGCAGGCCCAGCGGCGAATGTCGCGTTCTTTAATGTTGGCCGCGGTGACGTCCTTCGTGTGAAGACTTGATAGTCGGCTCGACGCTGCGAGTCACGCAGATTCAAGGCGCGGACTCTATACCTCTTCCGGCGCACTGCTGGTGTTGGCAATCGGTTGCGGAGCCGAGCTCTGTGATTTGGCACACGTTGATACTATGCCGTAGCCTCGTGTCACCGGTACAAGCTGCAGAAACTTCTCACCGCATGGGGGCATTGGAATGGCTGAATCGTTCGAGCTCAAACCCGCCTTCACAGATAACCGACCATTTCCTAATCCAGTCTGGTTCCGCCTCTTCAAGGCGTCTGTCCCGCATCCCTCTCTTCGCATCATTGCATTCCCTCCCGCCGGGGGAGCTCCCGGGTCTTTCACCGCTCTCCGGGACATAGTTGATCCCGATGTCGAATGTTCCTTCATCATCCTCCCTGGGCGCGAGGCGCGAATGACGGAGCCGCCAGCGGAGGAACTTCTGACCGTTGCGGATTCTATAGCTACAGAATTAATTTCTTATATAGGTCGGTCGTCGACGCCCGTAATCCTACTGGGACAAAGCATGGGCGGCATCCTAGCTTACGAGGTAGCACTGCGGCTGATTCCGGAAATCGGGAGAAAGCTGTTGAGAGTAGTCGTCGCCGCCTCCGCTTCTCCCTCTCATGTCTCGACTAAGAGTTTCAGCAATAGTAATCCACATCGAATGTTGAAAGATTTGGGGGCCCCAGAAGAGTTGTTTCTTACGGGTGAGTTGCTGGAGCTTGTGGTCCAGGCGCTGTCTGCTGACCTGAAGATGCTTACGAAGTACCGCTCGGACGGGAGGACTCTTTCCGTCCCTATAACGGTGCTTCTAGGTTCGAAGGATGATGCGGTGAGGCCGAAGGATGCAACAGAGTGGCTCGCTGTCACTGAGGTCGAGTGTACGCAAGAGACTCTCGAAGGTGGCCATTTCTTTCTTGACGCTCACTACGAAAAGCTTTTATCGATATGGCTTATCGAGGCAGCTAGCTACAACGACGCCCTGAAAGAGGCCGCGCATGGACTGGCATGAAGACAGTGAAACTGATCTCACTCCCCCGGAGTTTGGAATCTGGTTAGTTAGCCGGACTTCTCCGGAACCGTTCAACATACATCGGGTCTGGGCCTTGAACGGGCGTTTAAATAAGACTGCGTTAGAAGCTGCAGTGCGAGAAGTAGTATCAAATCATTTCGCGTTTCGCCGTAGGCTCGTCGTTTTTGATGGTGTGCCTAAGTGGATAGAGGGTAGCGGAGAAAAAGCAAAGTCACCTCAGCTTTGGACGTTCGAGAACGACGCTAGCGCTGACATCTCGGAGTGGATGGGATGCATCGGTAACTACCGCTTCGATTTTACGAACGAACAACTGTTTCAGGCGCGGCTCTTGCAGACCGACTATAACCGCTATTATTTCTCACTTCTTCTTCATCACCTGGCAGGAGATGGCGCTTCTCTCAAGATCCTTCTCGAAGAGGTTGGAGTGGCTTATTCGCGCCATGCGGCCGGGTTACCGACATCGAGCCGAGCCGAACGGCATGCACCCGTGTCCGCGCCGTCAGAAAACAGCGGTTATTGGTCACAGCAATTATCCGAAGCAAAGTGGCTGGAAGCTCTTCCACGAACCACAGGCCCACGGACGGACGCCGCTGAGGTCCACCGACTGCGGTTGTCCGCAGAAGAAGTAACCCTGCTGCGACTGGCGTCACGTCAACTTCGGGCCACACCCCACCTCTATGGCCTGGCAGCCCTGTACGGAGCGCTCGGCATCCATGGAAGTCCTGGTGACGCGATGATTGCTACGCCGTTCAGCGGGCGCACGGCGGAACTGATCAACGCAGTTGGATGCTTCTCACGCATAGTCCCGCTACGTCATCGCTGGGCCAACGGCACGTCTGGAGCGGCCCTAGTAGCGGGTGTAAAGCGCCTAATGACTGATACATTCATCCACACACGTGAACCGATCCTGGAAGCAGCGACGCTCTTCGACGCCTCAGCATCGGGCATAACAATCAGCTTTCAAGCACACGGGTCCTTTCCTGCTCCGAATTTGGATGGTGTCCATGTCTCAGCAATCGCGGAGAAGCACTATGGATTAACCCGATTCGATTTGGAAATGGACCTTTACCTGCAGGAGGGCTCGGGTTCCATTGTTCTTACCCGGCGGGCCACCGGCGGAATCACGGCCGCGGCTGGCGACGCACTCTTGGCCGACTACAAGTCGGTGCTGCTCGGTATCGCAACGGAGCCGACTCTTCCGTTACCTAAGCTTCCTGCAATCGTGGGAACACGATCAGTTCTCCCCATGGCGACAGAGTCGACGTGCCCTCCGCTCGTACTGGAGCGGTTTGAGGAAATAGTGAAAAATGCACCCAATCGGATGGCTATCGAATCTGGGGATAATGCTCTAACCTTTGCCGAACTCGACAAAGCTGTTTCACACCTAGCAGTTGCTTTGCGGGACAATGGAGCCGGACTCAACACTCCGGTAGGCATCTTCGCTAAACGAGGCATCCAACTAGTTGTTGCGATCTTGGCCACGTGGCGCGTCGGAGCATACCTGCTTCTACTCGATCCTTTGCAACCGGACTCCAGAATCGCACACCTTCTAGCTGATGTCGGGGCGACGCTGACGCTTTGTAGTTCCCTCTACCGCACCAGACTCCCTCAAAGTCAAACTGTTGTGGAACTCCCGGCCGTGCCCACAATACCGCCGAACATTCACGATCACGCCGAGGTGGATAAACAGAATGCGGGTGGGGCCCTAGCCTACGTTATTCATACATCTGGGACCACGGGTAAGCCCAAGGGCGTGATGATAGACCAAAGGAATCTTGCAGCCTATGTAGACGCACGAGTTATAGCCGCAGAAGCCCTAAGAGTCGGGTTGACGTGTGCAGTCTCTTTTGATGTCTTCTTCCTTCAGCTCAGTCATCTGTTCCGCGGTAGCTGCCTTGTTATCCCGCCTGATGACATCCAGCGAGATCCTCAAGCCCTAACCGCTTGGGCCGAGAATAAGCGCGTGGATTTCCTCAGTATTACTCCTTCCCTGTATTCTGCAATGCGCGATTTCGAATTCGATGACGTATTGGCACGCACAGGGATGATGCTCGAACTTGGAGGAGAGGCAGTAGACGGCGAAACATGGAAAAGGATGCGAGAGATCAATGCAGCCGGAGGTAACTGTTATGGCCCGACTGAAGTCACCGTGCAAGCTTCCTCTTGCAAGTTTGGAGACTTCGCCGAACCTCGGATTGGCCGACCACTTGACAGCACCTCCGCTTACGTCCTGGGGTCCGATCTCTACCCGTTGCCCATCGGCGTATCTGGGGAGCTTTACATAGGCGGCACCCAGTTGAGCCGCGGATACCTTGGAAATCCTTTATTGACGGCGAGCAAATTCTTACCGGACCCATTCTGTGCCACGCCGGGCGGACGCATGTACCGGACAGGAGATCTTGTTCGCCTCATGGAGGATGGAACACTCGAATACCTGGGGCGCACGGATCATCAACTCAAGGTTCGCGGACATCGTATCGAGCCTGCGGAGGTTGAGCATGTGCTACGCGAGATTCCCGGCGTCCGCGACGCGTATGTGGCGCGCGGTGTCAGGAGAGGAACCGGGATACAGGTATACGTCCTAGCGGACGAGCAAGGGGTTGCGCTCGGAGGGCAAAGAATAAGAGAAATAGCTTCTGAACGACTGCATTCCGCTGCGGTGCCTACTCGAGTCTCATTTGTTCATCGCTTCCCTCTGACACCGGGCGGCAAACTAGACGAGAGTGCACTCCCGGTTCCCGTGAACGAGGAACCGTCAACACATGATGACGCGCTAGCGTTGATGTGGAGTGAATCTCTTGACGGCATGTCGTCAGTTGCGTCAGACGATTTTTTTTCTTGCGGAGGAAGTTCGCTAGACGCCGCGCGTCTCATCGCGGCGGTCAATCGTAAGTTCGGCACACAGGTAGATCTTGCGGGATTCTTCGGAGATTCGACTCTCGTCGCACTTCGCGAGCAGGTTAATCTATCAGCGGTGAACAGGGAACCGATTGCCGCCGGCGCCCTAGGTAGAGACTGTCTTAATCCTGCACAGCGTCGGCTTTGGCTTCTTCATAAAGCTGATCCCGACAGCCCACAATTCACCGTCTATTGGGGCTTCGAAATTCTCGGCCCCCTTGACACCACAGCAATCGTTACCGCTTGGCGTAATCTGCTTCTCGAACGTCCGGAACTGCGTGTCCGTGTTATTGACGGAGCGGTGCCCACAAGCGCTATATGGGATGTTGACACAATGCATGTTCGCCACTATGAGGTGGACGAAGCTGATATCTTTGCTGCTATCGAACGAGCTACCAAACACGCTTTCGACTTGTTTGGGGAACCGCTGCTTCGCTTAGACCTGCTTCGGGTAGAACCGGAACGCCACATCGTACTTTTTGTAGGTAATCATCTTGTTGTAGATCGATACTCCACTCAACTCCTAGGCGCGCGCCTGTTGTCACTTCTGAATGGCGGCGCGTCGGATGCTACTCGTAATATTAGTTTAGCCCCGCAGCAAGTTGAGCTAAGTTCCAGTGATTATCTAATTCTAAGTGATTTCTGGAGAGAGGAACTAGATGGGGTCAGTGTCTCGAATCCCTTCGCCGGCGGAGAGCAAGGCGAAGACCCTCAAAGAACCCCGGGAAAGGTGTCTCGGACGCTCAGCCCTCGCGACTGGCAGCGGATTCTGAGCTCCTGCCGCACTCTTCGCACAACGCCACTTGTACTGTTGATGTCCGCGCTGTCCGCCGTCGCGGACAGGTATGACGCCTCCGGAGATGTCCTTCTCGGCACCACTATGGACGTGCGACCACCCGGTTACGAAGACGCTATAGGGCTATACGTCAACCCCGTGCCTGTCAGGGTGAGAATTTCGCCCAGTTTCACCGGCGTTGACCTAGTCAAAGCGGTTCATCAAGCGTTCTTTAAATCGCACGCACATCGAATGCTTCCGTTCGATTCTGTCGTTCGAGAAGCAGGTTTGCGATCAGAGGGAGACGGATCTCCGGCATTCCAGCTTCTCGTCGACTACGAGCCGTTTGAAAGACCGCCAGCTTCACCGCCAGGCATGGCAGTCAAGGCGCTTGAGTTTGAAGATCACAAAGCAAAATACGGGATGGAAATTTCTCTCCGAGAGACTGAACAAGGGGCTGTTTTAGAAGCCCATTTCGGGACTTCGGAGTGGAGTCAAGAACGGGCAGACTATATTCTTGGACTGAGCCGTGCAACTTTCATACAATTGACCGAAGAAAACTGCGGGCAAGATCTCGTACCCGTGGACCTTCATGAGGTCATCACTTGGGGGCGAGGGGACCCGTTGGCCCCCTCTGAATCAGTGGCGGAAATTGTGATGGGCATAGCCCTCCGCGAGCCTGACAAGCTCGCCGCCGTAGGCACAGACGGGAGGATCACTTACGGGCAACTAGGATCTACAGCGCTTGATATCAGTGAAGAACTAGTCGACCTGGGAGTGCGCAAAGGCGATATAGTGGCTGTTCTAATGGAGAGAGGAACTTCATTCCTGCCCGCATTCCTCGGAATTCACCTTGCAGGAGCTGCTTATATGCCTCTCGATTCCGAGCACCCTTCCCGTAGACTGCAGTCCATAATTGAGGACAGCGGAGCCTCCGTTGTCGTGGCGGATAATCAGTCGGCAAGCATGGCGAGCGATCTGGGCGTACCGGTGCTGAATGCACATGGGCAAATGCTTCAATCAACGGAACTACCGGATGTAAAGGCTCGCCTTCAGTCGCGTTCTCCGCTTTCTTCCGGAGATTTAGCTTATCTTATCTATACATCTGGATCCACTGGTCGCCCAAAAGGCGTAATGGTCAATCACGGTGCCTTGGCAACTTCCACCACAGCGCGTCGGGCAGTTTATGCAGGGCGAAATGTTTTCCTGATGGTCTCACCGCTAGTTTTCGATTCGTCAGCAGCCGGTATCTGGGGAACCTTGACTTCCGGCGGGACCCTGGTGATCGCTAGCACAGATGACATCCGGGATCCGGACCGTCTTCTTCAACTGATCCAGAGCCACCAGGTGACGCAACTTCTATGCGTCCCGTCACTGTATGACACACTCCTGCAATTTGTGGGACCTAATTTAGGACTGCAATCGCTTCAAGAGGTTATTCTAGCTGGTGAACCTTTACCCGCTAAATTGATGGACATGCATTTCGATATCCTCCCAAACGTGGCGCTAGTCAACGAATACGGGCCTACGGAAGCTGCTGTGTGGTCCAGCTATCGACGATTCCATGAGCCAGCTGGTATAGATATAGGCCGACCGGTGCCAGGTTATCGACTTTACGTTTTGGATTCAGCCCTTCGGCCCGTGCCGCAGAGTGCAGCCGGAGAGCTTTACGTTGGTGGCCCCGGTGTCGCGAGGGGCTACCTGAATCGAGCGAGGGAGACGGCAGGCGTGTTTATCCCGGACCCATTCTCAAAGTCAGCAGGTGCCCGTATGTATCGTACAGGCGACAAGGTCAGATGGAATAAGGATGGCTCGCTCGCTTTCATTGGCAGGCTCGATTCACAGATCAAGATTCGGGGTCACCGTATCGATCCCGAGGAGATTCGAACAGTCCTGATGAATTCCACCGGAGTGAGCGCTTGTGCCGTGGTGATGGGTGAGGACGGCAGGTTGACCGGATTCGTTACAGGGTCAGCGCTGGAAGGGGGGGAGCTGCGTCAACAGCTCACCTCGCATCTACCTTCGTACATGTGTCCTGCTTACATCCATGTCCTTGACACGATACCTCTGACAAGTAATGGAAAAACCGACTATAAACAGCTTGAATTTCGGGCAATTAGCTTGAACGCTAACTATCACCAAAGCGGGCCTCCTGACACGCAGGATTCACTAAGTTTGAAAGTCGCGGCCGCATGGAGTGCCGTATTGGGGATGGACGAAGTGCCGAAGAACGCAAACTTCTTCGACCTCGGCGGCCACTCTCTACTCGTACCCAAGCTTCAGTTAGAGTTGCAAAATCACACAGGTATGCGGCTTTCAGTGCTCGAGCTATTCAAGCACAGCACGGTATCTGACATAGTGCGCCATCTAAGTCGCGACAACGACACCGTCGACGCACCTACAGTAGAAAACTCATCCCAGCGCCGGAGCGAAACCGCACGTCGACAACGAAGCCGCAGAGCACAGGAGTCACAATCATGAGCCGCGACCAATCCCTTGACATAGCAGTTACTGGGATCTCGGGGCGCCTCCCGGGAGTTGCCAACCTCGCTGAATTCTGGGGAGCCATCAAAAAGGGCCAAACTTTGATTCGTCGGTTTAGTTCTGCGGAGCTACAAGACCTAGGGGTACCGAGCGAAATCGCAGATTCCTCTTCTTACGTCCCTGCCTTCGGTAGTATCACGGACTCAGACCGCTTTGATAACGACTTCTTTAATATAAGTCCGCGCGAAGCCACGATCCTAGATCCTCAGCAAAGGTTGTTGCTCGAATGCGCATGGGGGGCACTTGAAGACGCAGGTCATGCGCTTGGCAAAGACGACGCGCTACGCACCGGTGTTTATGGATCGGTGAGTAGCAGTTCACATCTCCGGGCCCTGTTGCGCTCGGGCGACATCGACGTGTTCGATGAGGACGAGATGATCCTTGCAAACGAGCGAGACTTCCTAGCAACTCGAATTGCATATAAGTTAGGTCTGAGGGGACCAGCGCTGACAGTCCTTACTGCTTGCTCATCTTCCCTTGCTGCTGTTCACATAGCCGCTCAAGCCTTGAACAACGGAGATTGCGACCAAGCCTTGGTCGTTGCTGCTTCCGTAAACGGGACGCTAACGGGTTATCCCGCCATACAAGGGGGCGTGATGTCACCGAGTGGCGAATGTCGTCCGTTCGATGCATCGGCTGATGGAACAGTCTCAGGTGCTGGAGTCATTGGCATCGTGCTCCGGCGGCTAGAAGATATGAAGGATCGGACCAATTCCGTACATGGTGTGATCCTTGGCTCCGCACTAAATAATGATGGTGCTGCGAAGGCGGGATTTCTTGCACCCTCAGCCACAGGACAAGAAGGCGTAATCAAAGCCGCTGTAGCAGCTGCAGATATCCCGGCGGATTCGATTGGTTATCTGGAGAGCCACGGTACCGGGACTTTCGTCGGCGATCCGATTGAGTGGTCGGGTGCGGCGTCCGCATATCGATCACTTGGGGTAGAACCGGATTCGATTGCGGTGGGTGCAGTGAAGGGCATTATTGGTCACCTCGATGTGGCAGCGGGACTAGCCGGCCTGGTCAAAGCCCTACTCGTAGTCCGACATGGTTTCATACCTCCAATTCCAGGTCTACGTACACCGAATCCCATGCTGGAGCAAGATGGCAGTCCGCTTCATCTGCCTAAGGAACTGCGCCCGTGGAGCGGACCTCTTCCTCGGCGAGCTGCGGTCAGCTCGTTCGGCGTCGGGGGAACTAACGTCCATCTAATTGTCGAACAGGCACCTGTGCCAGCGATAAATTCGCAATCCGGTCCGTCAGATGAGGGGCAAGATCAAGTAGTCGCTCTTTCGGCGGAAGACCCCATGACGCTGCAACGCCTTCAGGTGGGACTGGCCGATTACCTTAGCTCCCAACCACGCGACCTTTCGAGCGTCTCATCGACGATGGCTTCCCGCACCGCCATGCGCTTCAGAAACACAATAGTTGCTTCCGACATGGGGCAGCTCGTAGAGGGGCTTCGATCGACCAGCAATACGCATGGTGCGGCCTCGCGTCGGCAGTCCCTCTTTTTGTTTCCCGGCCAGGGTTCTCAGGTACCGGGCATGTCACTGCCCCTTGAAAGCGTGATCCCCGGTGTCCGTGAAGCAGTGGACGCTTGTCTCGAAAAATTCTCGCCTGAGGTGGCCGCAGATGTTGAACGGGCGCTGAGGGATCCTGACTTCCCCTCCGACCGACTGTTACAGACATCGCTTGCTCAACCCGCATTATTTGCATTGGAGCATGCGACAGGCAGCGCCCTGATTGCACTAGGAATTGTTCCTACCGCATTGGCGGGGCACAGCTTGGGAGAAATTACAGCCGCGTGCCTTGCTGGCACGCTGAGTCTGAACGACGCAGCGGCGCTGGTGGAGCGACGCGGGCTATATATGCAGGACTGCGAGCCTGGACGCATGATGGTGCTTGCCTGCTCTGAGGACGAGACGAAGGCGTTGCTTGGCGATCGTCACCCTAACGTATCAATCGCAGCTTCAAACACGTCGACCAGCACCGTCATCGCTGGCGCACCTAATGAAATCTACGCAATACAAGAACGTCTTGCAGATAGGCTAGGTACTTACCTATTAGCAGGCGAGCGTGCCTTCCACTCGCCTCTTATCGAAACAGCCGCTGCAAGCCTGAGGTCAGCAATTCCTCAATCAGCGGTAAGACCAAACACCATACCTTGGATTCGAAACACAGATGGACAAGTGGTCCCTGTTGGGACCGTAGTGGATGCTGGATACTTTGCGTCTGCCGCACTTAGCCCAGTGCGGTTTGAAGCCGTACTAGCGTCCGCCAAAAGTTTTCTCTCGGAAGCGATAGCTCTCGAAATCGGTCCAGGGAAGGCTCTAAGCGGCTTTGCTGAAGCGGCAGGGCTACCAGCGGTACCACTCCTCCCTTCGGTGGTTGGCCCGTCTCCGGCGCGTTCAGTGTTGCAAGCGTTGGGAACTCTGTGGCAAGCCGGTCAACCAATTGACTTGACAACTCTTAGTCCAGTTGGGCAACACTTATCTTTGCCCACGTATCCTTTCTATGGGCCCAAGTGGCCATCTCCTTCGCCGGGCCGCTCCGCTGCCCGCGATTCTTCTCAATCTCCAAAAGCGCACGCCAGCTCCATGCCCACCAAAGAGCCAGTCTCGAGACCTATTCTCACGGAAGATGCTCCAACTGCAATGCAAATAGTGCGGGAGCTATGGCTAGAACAATTGGGGGTAGAGGATACAAATGATCAGGACGACTTTTTCAGCCTCGGAGGTGATTCCCTAACCGTGGCGCGGTTAGCCAGGAGCATGGGAATGAGGCTAGGAGTGGAAGTTTCTGTCCGCGCACTTCTGAAGGCGCGGACACCCGCCGCACAGGCCGACCTTGTGGAGGAACTCTTAGTGGAACAAATTTTGAGCGAGGCGAAGAAATGAAGCCTAACGCCTCAGACGAGCTTACGGCCGAGCAGAAAATCTTGCTGGCAAGGCGCCTCGCCGCACGAGTAAGTCTGGGCAGTAGGCAGAATATAAGTGACCCGGGGCACTCGAGCGAAGGCTACGCGCTTTCTACTTCACAATATCGAATGTGGCTCGCAGAGCAGAATGCCGGAGAACCTAGCTCCGCCTACGCGGTGCCAATAGCTCTCCGCATCCTAGGTGACTTGGATGTGGAGAGGCTTTCCCAGTGTCTACTGGCTTTGGCGGACAGGCACGCGGCGCTCAGGGCACGAATTAGTGAGCGACACGGCGTTCCGCGACAATTTTTCGATGCCCCCGCATCTTTCCCGCTTGAATACCGTTCACTGTCGAGTGAAGAGACACAGTGGTCGGATGTTCTCGAAAAAGAGGCAGCTCGCCCCTTCCCGCTCGAGCAACCTCCTTATGCGAGAGCAGTCTTGTTCAAATCACTACCAAGCGAACACATTTTGACCCTGTCGTTTCATCACATCGTGTGCGATGGATTCTCTCTGAATATCGTTGTCGACGAGCTACTCACGATGTACTCTCAGTCCGGCGTCCCTGAAATTACTGACTCTGCCCCCACCCAGCATCGCGAATATGCTGTTTGGGAGAATTCTGCCGAAGGTAAAAAGTCGCTATCAGCTCATACAACTTATTGGTCAACGTTGGCGGAATTCCAGCCCAATGAAGCAGAGCAACTGCCCTTCGCTCAACCGGCGCTCGAAGTTGCCAGAAGAAGCAGCCCGCCATCGGCGAAGGTCCCTATTCCAGAAGAACTCGTAGACAAAGTAGAAACATTTGCACGGAGACATGGAACACTCGCGCACAGCGTGTGGCTAGCCGCCTTTGCCGCGACTTGGCACATGTCTACAGGAGACCGTCGTGTGCGCATAGGAGTACCCGCTTCTAACCGGCTTGACCAGAAGTACGATGGCGCTGTTGGTGCGTTCGTTGGGGTAATGCCCCTCGGACTCGAAGTGCATCCTGCAATGACCTTTATAGAATTGGTCGACAGGGCAACAGACAGTTTACTGGACGGTGCGGAACACCCGGTCCTTCCCATAAATCAAAGTACGTCTCAACAAACTCCTCGTGCGTTCTTTGTTTTCACAGCAGAGGATGATCGTAAGAGAAGTGTAGGGCCGCTTGAAGTTGAACAACTCCCGCTTCGAATTGTCGGCAGCCAAAGTGATTTGACCTTGAACATGGTTAAGCGGGGCAACGCAGTATCTGGCTATCTGACGGGTGCTATATCAATGTATTCGTCTAAACAGCTCAACCGGCTCGGTCGGGCATACCTACAATGCATTTTTAATACCATCGAAAATCCGCACGTCCCACTTGCCAACTTTGATCTTCGCGAAATAGATCAGCAGCAGAGCATTGTTCAATCGAATGATCCGCGCGCCACGCCACCGCTCGCTCATAACGCTTTCATTGGATGGGTTGAGCAACACCCAAACAACTTCGCGACTTGGGACTCGGATCATGGCAATCTCACCTACCGGCAATTAGAGACGCGTTCTGCGGAATTCATGGCAAGACTCTCCGCGTCGGGCGTTGAGCGGGGTATGGGCGTCGCCTTGCGTCTTGCCGCCGGCGTCGACTACATCGCTCTGACTCTCGGCGTTTGGAGGCTCGGCGCTTGGACCATTCCCCTTCGACGGGATGATCCGACGCGCCGATTAGAAGAATTACTTGTCATTTCCGGCGCCAGTTTTTTGATTCACGACGATGTGAAGGCGGACTTCGAGGTTCTTCCTGTAAAGCAGCTAAGCGTTTCCGAGTTTACAAGTGGCCCGCAATACGGGGCTCGAAAACTCACTTCAGTCTCCGTGTCGCGGGATGCGCCTGCCTATGCTGTTTTCACGTCCGGGACTACCGGTGCGCCAAAATGTGTCCTGGTATCGCAAAGCTCGCTTGCTAATGAATTGGCCTGGAGGCGGCAGGAGATCGAACTCAACCCTTCTGACCGAGTGCTGCAAACCATTCCGCTTGCCTTCGATCCATCCTTTTGGCAGTGCTTTGGAGCGCTTACGGCCGGAGCCGGCGTCGTCCTTCCTGTTCTAGATATGGGCTCGCGCCCTCGGGACATCGTAGACGCGGCAATTCAGCACTCAGCAACTATCGTCGATTTAGTTCCCTCCCTGCTCGAGGCGTTGACTGACGAGGATCTCGCTGAGTTACCCGCCCGAATTGTCTTCTGCGGAGGCGAAGCTCTCTCCGCTTTTCAAGCTCGTCGTTATATGACCTTCGGGCGCGGTACCTTATACAACCAGTACGGGCCATCTGAAGCGTGTATTGACGCGACTTCCCATAGACTCACGGACAGTAGCCGAGATACAGGCAATGTACCAATAGGATCCGCTATAACAGGTGTCCGCTTACACATACTCGACTCCTCTCTCCGCCCGCTACCGGTCGGTTGCACAGGTGAGATGTATATCGCCGGCGCAGGACTAGCACTGGGTTACGTCGGCCAGCCCCGCGAGACAGCGGCTCATTTCTTGCCCGAACCTGGAGGTTCAATTGGTTCACGCATGTATCGTACGGGCGACAGGGCATTTATGGATGAGGCTGGACGCCTACATTTCTTGGGCAGGAACGACGATCAGGTCAAGATCAGGGGCCACAGAATCGAGCTTGAGGAAGTCGGTCGGGCTCTTCGCTCAGCGCCCGGAGTAAGCGCGGGTGCGGCGTTCCTGAACCGGCAGGGAGTCAAGCGTCTTATTGCTGCAGTGGTAGTTGGCCCAGGATTTAACCTCACAGTTCTCCGCAAGCATCTTATGCAAACGCTTCCCGTCTATATGATGCCAGCAGACGTGGTGGTCGTGGACGCCCTGCCTCGAACGGCCAACGGGAAAGTGGATCGTGTTGCGCTCGCATCTCTAGCAGAAAGTGAGAGGCTTGAAGTAAGAAAAACAATAGCTCGTGATACAGATAAGGACGATCACGTCCTGGCTGCGGTTCTCGAAGCATTCGAAACCGTGCTTGACATGAAAGATGTGCTACCCGAAGACAATTTGTATGAACTTGGAGGAGCCTCTTTGGGCGCGGCTCGCGTCGCAGCATTGTTGTGCAACGCATTGAACCTTGAAGTGCCGGCACGAACCGTGCTGACTCATCCGGTGGCGCGGAAATTAGCCCTTCACCTCAAGTCGTTCTCCACAAGTAAGCCGGAAAAGCATACATCTGAGAACTCGCAGTTGAACCACGCCCATAGAGGTAATGGGCCGGCAAGTGAGCAGCTACCCGTACTCGAGATAGAGCGGATTCTTGGTCGTGCGACACCTGCGATCCCCGTTCTTCTCAAATTCGACGACACCATCACTGAACCTGCAGTGGAGGCTGCTCTCCGCCAACTTGTGAGACGCCATGACGGGCTCCGCCCGTTTCAAAATGACGAGACTGAAACTCCGTGGGTTCCATGTACCAGAGAATTACTTCCAAATCCTCCAGCCCGAGCATATTGGTCGCCCGAGCTGGCTCAGTATGGGCCCGCCGATGACGTGCCGGGGCTTAGCGGCGTACTACTTCGCGGTCCGGATGGAACAACTAGACATTTGCTTCTACTAATCGCTCGAAACCGCGCGGACGGACCTTCTGCCGGTCTTCTTGCAGAGGAGATGTCAGATGTATTGACCGGGCATCCGCTCACCACTCCAGCGGCCAGCTACGCGGAATATAGCCGTCGACGTCAGAGTCAGCTGACTCCCCAGATTGGCACACTGGAGGCATATTGGAGGGAAGCTTTACGTGCGATAGACATGGACCCTTTCAACGCAGTGAGGCCTCGTGAACGCGGATTCATGAATGACGGAGTGCAGCACCTACTTCCTGCTGAGCAGTATCAGGCACTTCAGAATAAGTGCCAAGTTGACGGCATAACCCTTATGGCTCCCCTCCTTTCGGCATTACAAGAATTAGTTCGTCGCCATGAAGGCAATGGGACCTTCGCAGTCGGGGTTCCTGTATCTCATCGTCTAGCACCTCTCTACGGTTCGCCGGTGGGGCGAGCCGTGGATCTACTTCCAATCGCTCTCGACTCGAAGGGTCCTATTGCTGCCCACGGCGCCATGCTATCGGCACTGGATCATTCCGATTTGCCTTTCGTGCGGATTGCCTCCATTGGTGATCCTGTAGATGCACAAGAACGGCCAGCTGTGTGTTCCGTAGGCCTAGTCGTGCACGAAGGTACGCAGCATCCTGCAATTCTTAGTGACGCCCTTCCAGACAATTCGCTTCCGATGCATTGGTCGGATCTGGATCTCGTCCTGCATGTACAGCCGGCGGCCGGGGGCGGTTGCCGCTTGATTCTCTCAGGTACCAGAGGCATGTTCGATATCTCTCAACTGCGGCACTGGCTAGTAGAGTTGAGTGAAACTCTTCGTAACTACGTTGCTGAACATGGTGATCCCTATCTACTCAAAGGAACAAATGTGAACCAGTATATGTTTGATCTCGCCGGCAACCGGATCGACAAAGACACCGGAAACGAGCAAGAGAATCTTAATTATCAACAGGTCCTCAAAAGTACTGAAGAGTACTGACATGGCGGTGATCACTGAGAGTTCCCTCACATACGAAGATTTTGCGCAGCAGATCAGAGCTGACCCGCTCGGAATGATGACCACGTTACGGCAAGAAGGGTCCGTATGTGCGATTAAGGTAGATGGAGGAGATCGGCTCCTTGTAGTGACAGACCCTGAGGTCGCTGCCGCGGCGCTTGCTCATGGCTCACGAAATCACAGGGAGCTATTACGCGAACTAGTCGGAAGCGGACTATTCGTTGTCGCCTCCGGTGAACAGTGGAAACAACGCCGCGGACTCCTTCGCCCTTTTTTTACAGCCAAAGCGGTTGCCAATCTCCACTCACTGGTTATCGACACCACCGAACAATTCGTGACGCGTGTACTCGTCCCATCAGCAGGGCAGGAGCTCGACCTTACCGAAGTCCTCCAAAATCTGAGTGTCGAGATAATTCTTCGCCTCGTCGATCCGAGTTTGAAGGATGTTGAGCTAGCTCAGTTAACGAAAGTCCTCGTGAGAGTAGTGGAATACCTCGACCGACGGCTTTTTGACTCGGACGAAATGACAGAATCCGAACATTCCGCTTTCTCAGAGGACAAGGGCATTCTCTTAAGTTTCATCGATCATCGTGCTGGAGTACAAGGCTGCCCTGGTACCGAGGCTGGTTTGTTACAAGAACTCACAAGAGAATTAGCTACCGCCTCTGATGAGACGCTTGACGCGGGTCAAGTGCTCCGGGACGAGGTCATGTCAGTCTTCGTTGCAGGTGTGGAGACGATGGGCACCCTGCTCACTTGGATGTTCTACAACCTCGACGGTCATCCCGAAGCTCTCGCATCGTGTACGACCGAAGCCCGTTCCGCCGACTTCGAACTTATTTCCGAGGGCCAATCCATGTCAGCGGGATCGCTTCCCAAAATCAAATCTGTTGTGGAGGAATCGCTGCGGTTGCATCCGCCAGCTTGGGCATTGTTCCGAAGAATAGACGAACCGCTTGAGGCGGCTGGAATTCAAATGTTCCCGGGAGACCTCGTTCTCGCCGGTACCTTTGCGATACACAGGGATCCATCGTTGTGGGATTCCCCTGAAGACTTTCGACCCGAGCGATTTAGCGAAAGCCGTCCCCCCGTTAATCAGTACTTTCCCTTCGGAGCTGGCCCGCATCAGTGCATCGGACGTCAATTCTCCTTGCTTGAAGCACAGTTGGCCGCCGCTGTGCTACTTCGTCACGGCACTTTCAAACTGCAGGGACCCCGAAATCCCATAGGCCTGCGTCCTGCAATAGCTTTAGCTCCGTCCCCACACCCGATAGCCGTCTACAGCCCGTACGAGCAGGATCTACGCATTAAACACGAGAAAAGCGCGGTGAGTGATGACTAGAACCGGAATTCGAGTAGACGAACTGTTCTGTTCCATAGCGGAAAAGTATCCGAATCGTGCAGCCATAATCTCAGACGAGTTGTCCTTAAGTTACGCAGATGTAACCAAGCGAAGTAAGGCTGCAGCTTCGTACCTGCAGGAGATTGGTGTCACACCACAATCAGCGGTGATGATTATCAGCAGTGGTGGGCCAAACGCAATCATTGCGATGCTTGCCGTCCTGATGGCAGGCGCGAGCTATGTGCCGGCTGACCCTGCATATCCAGATGCGAGGCTGGAGTTGATGGTAAGAGAATCAGGAGCCTGCTGGGCGCTGACGACAGAACCGGAAGTTACGGCGGTCGGCAATCTCGTAACCATTGCTGTGAACGCTATAGCGGAGCGTCCTTGTGCCAAAGCGCTCCATCAGTCTATGTCAGGCCCTGACGATATTGCTTACATAATGTTCACATCTGGTACAACTGGGGAACCGAAGCCCGTTGGAGTGACGCATCGTGGGGTGGTAGATCTCGCGCTGGATGGAGGCCCGCTGACCCTTGCGCCTGAAGACGGTGTTTTGCTCCACTCGACGTTGGCCTTCGACGCTTCGACCTTCGAGATTTGGGCGAGCCTTTTGGTAGGAGCGAAAGTAGTTAGTTCGCCAGGATCTCGTATATCACTCCAAGATCTGACGGATTACCTTTCCAAGTCTCAGGTCACCGTTGCTTGGCTCACAGCACCGGTATTCCGGCTCCTGGCTGAGTATCAGGCCGGTGTTCTCGGTAGCCTTCGTCTTCTCGTAGTAGGCGGGGATGTTGTCGATGCCGCGTCAGCAAGGCAAATTGCGGGAGAATTTCCCGAAACAACCATCGTCAATGGTTACGGGCCCACAGAAAACACTACCTTCAGTACTGCGTTCGCGGTTGACGAGTGGGATCTGGACGAGTGTCAGTCATTTCCCATCGGCCACTCCTTTCCTGGGACATCCTGCTACGTGTTGAGCGAGGGGTTAGAGCCAGTGAAGAACGGCGACGTGGGTGAGCTGTATCTGGCGGGAGAAAGGTTAGCGCGAGGGTACCTGAATCGCCCAGCAGAGACCGCGAAGCGTTTTCTCCCCAATCCATTTACGAGAGAGCCGGGCCAGCGCATGTACAAAACCGGCGATCGGGTGCGGAAACTTCCCAGCGATGCGCTCGAGTATCTCGGACGCAACGACCAGGAAGTTAAGATCCGCGGATTTAGGGTGAACCTTGCTGAGGCGCTCGCTGTCCTTCGTGCTGACGAGGAAGTTCATGAAGCTTTCATAATTACAGAGACTGGGCCCGAGGGTGCGTTTCTCGTTGGATTTGTTACCCCTGAAGCAATCGATATTGTGCAATTGCGGAAACGAATGAAGCGCCGCACCCCCGAGTACTTAATCGCTGACAAAATACTCTCAATTGATGCCTTCCCTTTGGCATCTACGGGGAAGATTGACCGAAAAGAGTTGGTGTCGATATTCTTGTCAAGCAGGTCGCGAGCAGATCCAGACGAACATCACCTTGCGGTATCCCACGCAGGTCTCCCGAAGATCTGGCAACGACACTCCGGATTTTACCCGAATGCTGACTCTGATTTCTTCGGTGATGGCGGAACATCGTTATCACTTATGGCTCTCGTAGAGGATGTTCGCCTAGAGCTAGGAGTAACCCTTGATTTTGGGGAAGTGTACGCGGCATCGGGTTTTATAGAACTTGCAGAGTTGATCGAGTCATCTGCTGAGAACCGACCCGACGAGATCATGGGAACGGTGCATTAATGGGCGATAGTCCTCTGAGTACAACGTTCAAAGATGCATCCGGCGGAATCCAACGGCGAGCGATTCCCGCCACCGACATCCTCTCCACCGAGAAGGATTTGGCTGTGATCGAGCAGTGGCTGTGGGAATACGTTAGCGCCCCTCATCCTGAGTTGGGACGGAGCGGCCCGGTGTGCCCTTTCGTCCCTCCGGCCATGAACAACAATCTTGTTCAGTTCAGTCTGCGATACGACGTAGATAACAATAAATTCGAATCAATCTATACGGTAATTCAAAACGAGATGTCCGACTTCGGGATAACAGCGAAGCCAGCTCCGAACTCTGGGGCCTCGCTGGAGAGTCGCCTGGTGGTATTTCCACTTCTCGGCGAAGAAGGATGTCGCCGTCTTGATGAACACTACACGGCTCTGAAGAATGAAGCAGTGGAGTCTGGTTTAATGATTGGTCAATTTCATCCTTACTGTGACGAGAGAGCCGTTCGTAACCAAAACTTTCGTGTCTCGATCTCGCCTATTCCGTTTCTTGCGATGCGGCGAATGGCGCCTCATGATGTGCTCTTTCTGCACGAAGAGCGGAATTGGTTTGAGAACTATCATCAAAATTTCAGTTCCCACCACGAACGAGGAAGAGTACGCGATCCGCTACTGCGGAAGCTACACCTTGCGGGCGAAACTGAGTATGGACTTGAAACAAGCAATGAATCCGAGCGTAGGAGAAAAGAATGAAAGATGACTTGTACTACGTCGTAGTCAATGAGGAAGAGCAGTATTCTATCTGGCCCAGTTACCATGAGATACCGGCCGGATGGCTTAAGGTTCGGGATCCGGCTCCGAAGGAAGATTCCCTGGATTGGATCAACGAAGTGTGGACGGATATGACTCCTCGATCCGTTCGCGAAGCTCTCGGCCGTATGAGCGAATGAGGAGCGTGTCGAAGAGCGGGCTGCCAATAGTCGCTGTGATGTATGGGACGGGATCGGCTGGCCCGGTCCGTATCCTGCAGGCGGCGCAGGATTTATGCGAGATTGTCTTTGTATGCGACACAGCGAACCCAGGCGTGCTTCCGTTGTTAGGCGGTTTAAAGCGAAGGTCTCGTGTGGTGGATATTAGTGGTAAGAACGCCATAGAGGCAGCACGCCACCTTACGGCGGAGGCGGTGAGCGGCGTGGTCACCTTCAGCGACTACTGCATTATGCAGGTGGCGGCCATTGCGCAGCAGTTACGACTGCCCTATCACGCGGTGAGTACTGCTGCGCTGTTAACCGACAAAAATGCTCAGCGCCGTGCATTCCGCTCTCAAGGTGTCGACAACACTCCGAACTATGTTGCGGCTTCCGCCAAATGCGTACTGGAAGCGGCTGCTCAGATTGGTTGCCCCGTAGTTATTAAACCGCTGCAAGGGGCAGGCAGTAGAAATACCTATATGTTGACGAATGCGGATGAGTTACCGCGTTGGTTGGACGAATTGTTCGTTGATGCGGAGTCAAACAACTCGGGTCCGTATGTAGTCGAGAAGTACCTCGAAGGGGACCCGCAAGTCGCAGGCGACGGGCTCGGAGACTATGTGTCTGTTGAGTCAGCAATCTTCGAGCAAACAATCCTAACTTTGGGTGTGACTGGCAAACTGCCGCTGTGCGCTCCATTCCGTGAGTCCGGGATGTTCGTTCCCTCCAGTCTTACTCCGGAAATGGAGCGAGAAGTTGTGAAGTTGGCAGAGGTTGCGATTCGTGCATTGGGGATAACTACCGGTATCACACACACCGAGATCAAATTGACATTGGACGGTCCTCGTATCATTGAAGTGAACGGACGGGCAGGAGGGCACGTGGTCGATCTCTTGTCTCGATCCGGTCGGGTGGATTTGATTCGTGCGGCGCTTCAGATAGCGCTGGGGAAGACGCCTGAGTTTTCTCCCTTTCCGGCTAAGGGCATATTTTTTGAGTGGTTTCTGATTCCGCGGGTTGACGCGAGTGAAGTAACTTCAATCGAGGGAGCTGTGGAGACACGGCTAATACCAGGAGTCGAAGCGGTTGAGACGGGCTCCCCTCTGCCTCAAAAGGTAGATTCGCGAATAGGAAATCAACGACTCGGTTCAGTGCATGGTAAAGCGCCTGACATGGCGTCATTCATGAGTATCTGTCAGCAAGTTGAAAAAACATTGATCGCTAACTACTCAGGAAATTGGCCTGAAGTTACCCCTGATCACTCTGCTGCTGTCAAACCTGAACACTCCGGTTAGTCAGGCGGCACGTCGCTCGCGCGCGGTCCGATGTAAATGCAGCAGCGCCCGGCAGCGGCGCCGGTGGTGCTGGGTGTGTTGGCGTCCAGCCGCGGTACCGACAGGAGCTGGAACTTTGGGTTCCTCCGCGCTGTCGTCGAGAACCGCGCTGGTCGGTAGTCGGTCTCCGGGCGGCTCAATACTGAAGTTACCCGCTGCTTGCGCACCTGGAAGTAGCGATTGACTCCCTTGTTCAGCTCCTCATGACTATGACAGGTTTAAGTGGCCCCGGTAGGACGGGGTGGATTCTAACGATCGTCGTAACACCTGAGCATGTCAGGAGTTGCAGTGACCTCGAAGAAAACTCAGCAGCGCAAATCAGGCCCCGGCGGGGCGACCGCGGAACGGGCCCTTTATATTCGGCTGATGAAGCAAGGACTCAACAACTCGGAGGCCGGCGGATCGTCGGGGTGGGACGGAAGACCGGTTCTCACTGGCGCAACGGTCGGACTGTTCGGGATCCGGTGACTGGGCGGGTCCGCGCCCATCCGGCGATCATGCTGGTCAGGGAGCAACCCGACACAATCTCGGCTCGGTATCTGTCCGAGGACGAGCGCGTCAATATTGCCGATCGGCATCGCGCGGGGGAAAGTGTGCGATCGATAGCCGCCGTGCTGGGCCGGGCTCCGTCGACCGTGAACCGTGAGCTGCGTCGGAACCGAAACCTCGCCGGACAATACCGTCCGCATTACGCGCAGAAGAAAGCCAGGCTCCACCGCCAGCGGCCACGGGCCGGGAAGATCGCTGAACGACCTGAGCTGCAGGCTTTCATCCAGACAATGCTGGACCGGTGGTGGAGTCCGGGCCTGATCTGTCGACAGCTCAGAAAGGTCTTTCCAAACCGGAAGGACCTCCACGTCGTGCACGAAACGATCTATCAGGCGCTCTATATCAAGGGCAGAGGCGGATTGTCCCGCGAGCTGGTGAAGTGCCTACGTACCGGTCGAGACCTCCGTAAACACAACAGGGCTATCCCCAGACGGACCTCACGATTCGCCGGTGAGGTTCTCATGATCGCAACGCCACCGGTTTGCGGCGGGTGGCCCGGTGCTCTCGGTGGTTGACTTCGTCCATGAACGACTCGCAGGCAGCTTCGATCTCGGCGAAGGAACCGTATTCGGCACGCAGGTTGGTGTCCTTGGGCACGATGTCGGCCTTGGCGAGCTTCACCGAGGACTCTACCCCGCCCTTGGACGCCGGATCCGCCGGCTGACAGGTCAACACCGTCACACCGTAATGGCGGGCGAAGTCGACCGTCTGCTGGTTACGGACCGGGACCCCAGCGACATGGGACACCGTCACCGTCTTCTCGTTATCCGTCAAAACAT
>JAABUN010003491.1_pt1 | contig 24199 bp, 22 predicted proteins | sample 5559311 | NCBI WGS metagenome assembly JAABUN01 (sample SAMN10711877, study PRJNA513370) | rock metagenome | isolation source: Antarctica rocks | place: Antarctica: Victoria Land, Siegfried Peak sud
TGCAAGATCCCCATGCCCTGATCGAGCCGACCGTAGACGCCGTTCTCGCCGGTGAACCAGAGGCGACCGCCGGTATCGAAGACGAGCGTTTGCAGATTCGCGCCCGCGCCGCCCGCCGGGAGGGAGGTGCGGCGGATCGCTTCCGTCGTTGTATCCACCCGGACGAGCGTATTCAGGCCGCTATCGACCAGCCAGAGTGCGCTGTCCGGGCCGACCACGATCCCGCGCGGCGCGGCACCCTGGCCGAGGATTATTTCCTTGATCGCGCCAGTCGCCGGATCGAGGCGACCGAGTTCGCCCGCCCGCTGCGCGGTGTACCAGACCGCACCATCGGGGGTGAGGGCCACACCGTAGGGGCCGGACCCGCGCGGCAGTAAATATTCGCGAACGCGCACATTCAGCGGGGTGACGACGCTGACCGTGGCCGAACGAACCGGGCTGACGGTGCCGCCGCGCGTGGCGGTTGCCGCCGCAGGGCGTGTGGCGACGGTGGTTGGGGTGCTGTTCGCTGGCGCGGCACGGGTCGCCGCTCTGGTTGGCGGCATGGTCGCTTCGGCGGTTGCGCCGGTCCTCTCGGCAGTCGGGCTCGTTGCGGTAAGGCTATCGCCACGCGTGCAGCCAGCGAGCAGCAGGGCGAGCCCTTGCGCGGTGCTGGCACGGAGGATAGTGCGGCGGCTGATGGCAATCGGCACGAGCCTTCTCCGGTTGGTTCATCGTGGTCGTCGGGTGCCCGTTGCGGCCCTACGCCGAAGCTGGCGAGAAATCGCGCTCGACGGCGGTGTTCGTGTTCGCTAACGAGAGCATGCCTCCCTCTTGTCACGGTCGATCGTTGCGGGCGGATTGTAGCATCAGCCGGTATTGTCCAGCGGGGCCGCTGAGGTTGAAAACCCCTGATGATTATGCTTGACAGTACCTGCCGGGGCCATTATGCTGCTGCCGGTCGTGAATCCGCGTACGAATCGCTGGATGCATCCCACGCACTGTTCGTCTCGTCACGGAATCTCGCCGTATTTGCCTGTTGGGTGGCTGGGCGAATCGGCGTATAATGTCTTTGAGAATCACGGGAATCGTTGCGTCTTGTTGACCGACAAACCGTACTTACGCGGGAAGCAGGAGCGGGAGGGGTAATGAGGGTAAGTCGAGATGGGGCAGTTGGGCGCTCTGGAGGGGGAGCGTCAAGCGGACGGGTGCGTGCGCTTACAATTATTCTGCCTCTGATCGCGATCGCGGCGCTACTGTCGGCCTGTACGTTCGAGGGGCCGACGATGACGATCGATTACAAGTCCCCCGAGAACAAGGAAATTTGGGGTCTGTATTCGCTCGTTTTCTGGCTCGCGGTATCGGTCTTCGTCGTCGTGCAGGCGATGCTCTTCTATTCGGTGGTGCGCTTCCGGCGTAAGGCCGGGCAGGGCTTGCCGAAGCAGGTCCACGGGAACAACCGCCTGGAAATCGGCTGGACGATCGTCCCCGCCTTGCTGCTGGTGCTAGTGGCCGTGCCGACGGTGCGGACGATCATCAATCAGGCCAGCCCGCCACCGGTCGATTCCACGCGGGTCAAGATCATCGGCCACCAGTTCTGGTGGGAAGTCCGTTACCCGGATCCGACCGATCCGACCAACCGCGACAAGGACCTCGTCACCGCTAATGAGATTCATATCCCGGTCGGCAAGACCGCCGAGTTCGAGTTGACCTCGCACGATGTGCAGCACGCTTTCTGGGTGCCGCTGCTCGGCGGCAAGATGGATGTCTATCCGAACCGGACGAACTATATCAAGTACACCCCGATCGAGCCGGGCCAATACTTCGGGCAGTGCGCCGAACTCTGCGGCACGGCGCACGGCTTCATGAAGATGTATGTCTTCGTGCAACCCCAGACCGATTACGAGACCTGGTTCGCCGCGCAGAAGGGGCAAGCCGCCCCGGTCGCGGCGGGGGCTACGACGGCTCAACAGATTGACGCGGGCCAGAAGCTGGTCACGGGCGGTGCCTGCGTCACCTGCCACTATATCGATGGCACGAGTGCGAAGGGCCGGATCGGTCCTAATCTGACCCACTTCGGTAGTCGCACCACCTTCTCCTCGGCGTGGGCGCAGAATAATGAGGCCAATCTCAAGATCTGGATCCATAACCCGGCCGACATCAAGCCCGGTGTGACCACCCTCGCCAATCAGCAGATCCCCGCGACCGGCGAACTCTATAGTCGTATGCCGGCGTTCCCGCTCTACACCGACGAAGAGCTGACAGCGATAGCACGGTATCTACTGAGCTTGAAGTAAGGTGAGCCTGAAGTAAGGAAGAAACTGGTGCTGCGGCACCCGGATGGCAGACACCGATACGCGGTAGGGGCAGGCAGGAGGACGGCGAATGGCGACAACGACCCAGGCACCACCGAGAGTCCTTCAGCGGCCGGCGGCGGCACCGACCGGTCTCTGGAGTTGGATTACGACGGTCGATCACAAACGAGTCGGGATTCTCTACGGGATCAGTTCGTTCATCCTCTTCCTCGTCGGCGGGGTTGATGCGTTGCTGATCCGGCTGCAACTCGGCAAGCCGGAAAATCTGCTGGTGAACCCCGATACGTATAACGGGCTCGTCACCATGCACGCGACGACGATGATCTTCATGGCGCTGATGCCGATGACGGTCGGGTTTTTCAATTACATCGTGCCCTTGCAGCTCGGGGCGCGCGACGTGGCGTTCCCACGCTTGAATGCGTTCAGTTACTGGACGTTCCTGATCGGCGCCTTGACGATGAGCAGCAGCTATCTGCTGCGCTCGGCCCCGAACACCGGTTGGTACGGCTACTCGCCGCTGACTTCGAAGGTCTACTCGCCGGATTTGAACGTCGATTTCTGGATCGTCGGTCTGCAAATCCTCGGTGTGGCGACGATCGCCGGTGGCCTGAACTTCTTCGTCACGATCATCAACATGCGCGCACCGGGTATGTCCCTGATGCGAATGCCGATGTTCTGCTGGACGACGCTGATCACCACCGTCCTGATCTTGCTGGCCTTTCCGGTCTTTACGATCGCGCTGACGCAGTTGCTGTTCGACCGCCACTTCGGCACCGCCTTCTTCGATACGACCCGTGGTGCCGACCCGCTCCTCTGGCAGCACGTCTTCTGGGTCTTCGGGCACCCCGAGGTCTATATCCTCATCTTGCCCGCCTTCGGGGTCGTCTCCGAAATCCTCCCGGTCTTCTCGCGCAAGCCGCTCTTCGGCTACTCCGCGATGGTGCTGGCAACCTCGGCGATTGCCTTCCTGGCCTTCGGCGTCTGGGCACACCATATGTTCACCACCGGCATCGGCCCGGTCGGTAACACCTTCTTCGCCCTCTCGACGATGCTGATCGCCGTGCCGACCGGGGTGAAGATCTTCAACTGGATCGGCACCATCTATGGCGGCTCGATCAATCTCCGCTCCCCAGCCCTCTTCGCCATCGGGTTTGTCTCGATGTTCATCATCGGTGGGTTGAGCGGCGTCATGCACGGTTCGCCCCCGGTCGACTCGCAGCACAACGACTCGTACTTCGTCGTGGCGCACATCCACTATGTCCTCTTCGGCGGCACGATGCTGGCGCTGTTCGCCGCGATTCACTACTGGTGGCCGAAGTTCACCGGGCGGATGCTCAACGAATCGCTGGCGCAGGCGACCTTCTGGCTGATGCTGCTCGGCTTCAACGTGACCTTCTTCCCGATGCACTTCCTCGGCGTCGCCGGGATGCCCCGCCGTATGTCGATCTACCCGACCGGCACCGGCTGGGATTTCTGGAACATCGTCGCCACCGTTGGTGCCTTCGTCCTCGCCGCCTCGGTCTGGCTCTTTATTATGAACGCCTTCCTGTCGCTGCGGCGTGGTGAGATCGCCGGGAACGATCCGTGGGATGGCGCGACCCTGGAGTGGGCGATCCCTTCCCCACCGCCGGTCTACAACTTTGCGAAGGTGCCGACGGTGACCGCCCGCGATGCGTTCTGGATCGAGAAGCGCGCGAACGAGGCGGCGCAGCGCCTGGGCCTCCCGGTCCGCAAGCCGACCCTCATCTCGCCCGATCCGGTGATCCAGAAAGTCCACATGCCGAACACCTCGTTCTGGCCGCTCGTCGCCGCCGCCGGGGTGAGTATGATTTTCGGCGGTTTCCTGACGCCGTTCCTGGTCGGGGCGATTCCCACCCTAACGATCCTCGGTATCGTGGTGCTGATCCTCGGTATCTCGGCCTGGTCATACGAACCGGCGGGGTAGACCATGCAACCCTGGGGTGAGGCGATCAGCCTCGCCCCTCATCTGGCGGATAGGGTAAAATCTCTGGCGCGATCCATTGCTAACCGGGAGGAGGAAACGTGGCAACAGCGGTCAGCGGGCACGGTCAGGTACTCGAACCGGCCCATGGCGAGGGCCACGGTGGCGGACACGATGAGGGGCATGGTGAAGAACACTACGCCTCGATGGGTGTCGATACCGTTAAGTTATTGATGTGGACATTCATCGCTTCGGAATGTCTGCTGTTCGGCACGCTGATCGCGGCGTTCGTCGCATATCTTAATCGTGCGCAGCAGTTGGCGAGTATCGGCCTGGAGTCGATGTGGAAGGGGCCGATGCCCCATGAGGTCTACGATATTCCGTATACCTCCGTCAGCGCCTTCGTTCTCCTGCTTAGTAGCCTGACGATGGTGCTGGGGTTGGCTGCGGCGCAGTCGAATCAGCAGCGTCAGCTACGGATCTGGCTCGTCGCGACAGCGTTGCTCGGTCTGATCTTCCTCGGCGGCCAGTTCTTCGAGTTCACCACCTTCAAGACGCACGAAGGGGTCTGGTTCGATACGAACCAGTTCGGCTCGACCTTCTTCCTGCTGACCGGTTTCCACGGCGCACACGTTACGGTCGGCGTGGTCTGGCTGCTGTCGCTCTGGATGCTCTCACTACGGCGCGGGATCCCGCCATCCAAATCTCGACTCGTTGAGATCGCCGGTTTGTACTGGCACTTTGTCGATGTGGTCTGGATCGTCATCTTTACGGTGGTCTACCTGACCCCGACAGCGTTGCTTTTCTAAAGCAACGAGAAAGCGCGAGGTTTGTCGATGTCCGGTCACGAGATGCAGGGCCACACGACCGATCACACGTCGGTGGCCGAGGGTCATGCACACCCCACCCCCAGGCTTTATATCCAGATCGCCGGGATCCTGGCGGCTATCACGCTGGTCGAAGTCTTCGTCCTCTATCTGCCCCAAATGGGGTTCGAAGGGTTCCGCCCGTTCCTTGTGCCAACCTTCGCGATTCTGTCGGTCGTGAAGTTCTTCATGGTCGTTGGCTGGTACATGCATCTGCGGTTCGATGACCCGATCTTCGTGCGGATGTTCGGGTTTGCGCTCCTGATCGCGCTGACCGTTATCTCGGCGTTCATCGCGCTCTTCCACGGTATCTACCTGGGGCTGTAACCGCTTTCCTGGTACGTGCGAGAGCACGTTGCCAGAAAGCTATGGTGGCTGACTATCCCAATACGGCGGATGAGCCGTGCGAGGTGGCGCTGATGCAGGTTCGCCACACCCCCGGCGGCAAGAATCGCTGGCCGAGTTATACGACACGCCGCGAGGAGCAAGAACAGGCCGAGTGGCGACGCGCAGCCTGGAATATGTTCTGGCTGCTGGCGATCGGCAAGCTCGTGATCATGATCGCGTTGGCGGTCGTCGCGTTTCAGTTGCTCCACCCTTCCGGGCGTAGCTGGGGTGTCATCGCCCTATTGAACTGGTCGTGGATCGTGTTCGCGGTGATTCTGGTCATCGGGCCGCTGGCCTATCGGTGGCGTCTGCACCGCGCTCGCCGCAAGCGTCTGGCCCTGATCCACGCCGAGTGGAACGTCGAATAAGGATGAGCAAACACTGCTGTGGCAGTGCGGGGTGACCGGAGGAGAACTGTTCTATGCTGAATCGGATGTTCCCATTCATCGTGCCGTTTTTGGGCTTCCTGACGGCGATCACCGGTATCGTCGCGATCGGTGAACTCTTGCTTTTCACCGCACGCCTCTTCGAAGAATACGGTGAGGCGGGCAAACTGATGCCGGCCTTGATCGCCTTAATTCTCACGATCGGCATCGGGGTTGTCGCGGCGATTCTCTCGGCGCGAGCGGCGAAGAAGCCCCCGGTGACTTGGCCCGATCCCGGCCCGATGGAGCCGGTACGTCGCCTCGATCTTGGCGCGGGCTACATCGTCGGCCAGTTCATCTTTTTCACCGGACTCGGCCTGCTCCTGCTCTTCATCATCCTGGTTGTCAAGCGCTAAGAAAAGTTGCTAGTTGGGGCCTATAGGCAGACCGGAACACAGCGAACCGCGTCTCCGCGCCTAACGGCCCCAACTGACAACTGAGGTATTCGATGTTCGGCTCACTTGTCCCGTTGCGCTGGGTCTTCGAACCGGCAATCTTTTTCGGTGTCAACCTCCTGACCATCGCCTATCTCGGCGTGATCATCCGCTGGCACAAATATTTCCCCGGTGCCACGCCGGTACCCCCGGCGCGAGTTCTCTCGTTTCTCCTGGCGATGGCGACTATCCTCCTGGCGCTGCTGACCCCGATCGCCGATCTCAGCGATAATTTCCTCTTCAGCGTCCACATGATCGAGCATCTGATGCTCACGATGATTATGCCGCCGCTGCTGTTGCTCGGCATTCCGGGGTGGATGATCCGCCCGGTCTTTGTCAGTTACCCATCCTTGCTGAAGATCGGGAAGGTACTGACGAACCCGGTCGTCGCGTTCACCCTCTTCAACGCCATCTTTATCATCTATCATGCCCCGCCACTCTACGATCTTTCGCTCGCCTCGCAGTACCTCCATGCTTTCGCCCACCTCGTGTTCATGTTGACCGCGATCCTGACCTGGTGGCCGGTCCTCAGTCCGCTCTCCGAATTGCCGCCGCTCCCGCCGCTCCTACAAATGGTCTACCTCTTCGCGCAGACACTACCGTCACAGGCGCTCGGGGCGTACTTCACGTTCAGCAATAGCACGTATTACACGGTGTATGTCTCCGCGCCCCGTGTCTGGGCGGCGATCACCCCGGCGGTCGATCAGCAACTCGGCGGGCTGATCATGTGGGTGATCGGGGGTACGTTTTTCCTGGGAGTTTTCGCGAGTGTCTTCTTGCGCTGGGTGTCGGCGAGCGAGGCGAAGGAGCAGCGACGGTATCGCGCGATGAAGCGACTGAGCTAACCGTCCAGCGCACGATGCGGCTGGCGGCGACACGAATACTCCCGAATGAGAGTGCGATACCGCGCGGCAATGAATGGCGTTACGAGGAATATTAAGCGTGCATATTATCCGCTGGCGAGGATATTTCCCCGTGCTGCTGCTGTTGACGTTCTTGCTCGGGTTGCTGGCTGCCTGTGGTGCGCCCGACGCTAGCATGGCCGGTGCCGGTGGCTTTTCCACCGACAATTTCCCCAATCAGGTCCAGGTCGCCGCCGATCCCAAGGGCGCGTTGAAGTGGGACAAGACCACCTACGAGGCGAAGGCTGGTGCGGTCACCTTCGTGGTGGCGAATACGAGCCCGATTACTCACAACTTCATCATCGAAGGGAACGGCGTTCGCCTGACCTCGAAGAATTTCCGAGGGCAAAACCCGGAGTTCCTCTCGGTGGCGAATCTGGCCGCTGGTGAGTACCAGATCATCTGCACTATCCCCGGTCATCGCGAAGGCGGGATGGTCGCGAAGCTGATCGTGAAGTAAGCGCCGGGATGGCTGGCTAGAAATATCTACCCATCAGCATACGCTGCCCTCAACCGCCCCCGATCTCCTATAATGGCGCTGAACTACGGTGAGACGATACGTGGACCGAACCGTAATAGCTGGCGATGAGATGCCAGAGGAGGCGCTATGGCGACCCTGATCGTACGCGGCGGCACGGTGGTGACCGAAGGTGGGGCGTATCTGGCCGATATCGTGGCGCGCGATGGTGTGATCATCGCGCTGATGAGCGATGCGAGCGACTTGCTGCCCGGCGCGGACGAGGTGATCGACGCCACCGGCCTGACGATCCTCCCCGGCGGTATCGATCCGCATACCCACATGCGCGAGCCGTCATCGCGTGACCGCGAAGGTTTCCTGACCGGCACCTCGGCGGCGGCGGCGGGCGGGATCACGACGATCGTGGAGATGCCGCAGGCTGATCCGGCGACGATCGACGCCGCGACCTTTGCGGAGAAGCGCGCGGGGATCGAGGCCCACGCGGTCATCGACGTGGCCCTCTACGCGGGGGCGATCGGGCAGGATGTGGCGCAACTGCGGGAGCAGGCCGAGGCCGGCGCGGTCGCTTTCAAGTCGTTTATGTGTGGTTCGAGCCCCGAATTTCCCGGTATCGACGATGCACAACTCTACGATACGCTGGTGGCGGTGACCGCGCTCGACTCGTTCCTGACGGTTCACGCGGAGAACGACGCCCTGCTCGCGGCGGGTTTGCGGCGGCTGCAAGAAGCCGGGCGCAACGATCCGCTGGCCCACTGCGAGTCCCGCCCCCCCTACGTCGAAGTCACGGCTGTCCACACGGCGATCTATCTTGCCGGTCAGGCAAATGCCCACGTCCACATCGCGCACGTTAGCGCGGCGGGCTCGTTAACGGCGATTGCCGAGGCGCGGGCGGCGGGCGGCTGGGTGACTGCCGAGACTTGCCCGCAATATCTCCTGCTGACCGAAGATGATGTCGTGCGGCTCGGGCCGTGGGCACGCTGCGCTCCCGCGATTCGTACCACCGAACATGTCGAGGCGATGTGGCGCGGGCTGGCCGATGGGACGCTCGACTTCGTCTGCTCCGATCACGCGCCATACGCGGTCGAGGAGAAAGAGGCGGGTCGCGACTCGATCTGGGAGGCCCCGCTCGGGCTGAACGTGGTGCAGTTCATGAACCCGGCGATCCTCAGCGAGGCGCTCCATACCTGGGGCTTCCCGCTCGAACATTGCGCCGCGATCACCGCGACGAATGCCGCGCGGATCTTCGATCTCTACCCGCGCAAGGGAGCGATTCAGATCGGCGCGGATGCCGATCTCGTCCTCTACGATTTCGAGCGCGAAACAACCCTGAACAACGACGATCTGCTGACGCGGCACAAACGCTCCGCGCTCGATGGCCGGGCCGTCCGGGCGACGGTATTGCGAACGATCGTGCGCGGCCAGACGGTCTATGTCGACGGCCAGATCACGGTCGAGCCGGGCTTCGGAGCGTTCGTAACTCGCGTTGGCTGAGCCGACGCCGTGATGGGAAGGCGCGTCTTGATCCTCGTCAGCAGGCGTGAGCGTTGCGGCCTGCGCCGCGTTGGGGCTTGCCCGGTACTGCGTATTTGCTGGATTGGTGTTGTCAGAGCCAGGTTTGGATAATCACCCTCATCCCCCTGATAACGCATCAAAGCCCGTGCCGCCTCCGCGCAGTGAGAGGCGGCGCGGGCGGCGGCGAACCTTGCTGCCGCCCACGCTGGCTCTCTTCCTCGCCCTGGTGGGGATCTATCTGCTGACCAGCGGCGGCCACACCTATAGCTATGACGAAGAGACGATGTTCGGGCTGACGATCAGCCTCGTCGAGCGCGACAGCCTCGTCGTCCCGACCTGCCCCGGTTGCGCGGTGTTGCGCTCGATCCCGATGCCGGAGGGGCGCAATTACTCGCGCTACGGCCCGCTCCAGTCGATCGTGGCGATCCCGCCGTATCTCCTTGGTCGGGCACTGGCGAGCGGCGACGATGCGGCGACCTGGATTGGCACCCGCTACGCGGCGACCTTGCTGACCGCCCTGGTGACCGCCGCGATCGGCGCGCTCCTCTACGCCCTCATCCGGCGTGTCGGCTACAGCCACCGGAACGCGCTTGTGACGGCCCTCCTCTACGGCCTGGGGACGCAGGCGTGGCCGCGCGCCAAGACCTTCTTCGCCGATCCGCTGACGACGTTGCTGATCCTCGGCGCGGTCTACTGCTGGTGGCGACTCGATCAGCCTACCGGGCGTGGCCGTTCCGGTGCGGCGGTCGCGCGGTGGGCGGTCGGGATCGCGCTCTGCTGCGGCCTGGCGGTCGGGGTGAAGTTCGGCGCGGGGATCATCCTGCCGGTCTTCGGGCTGGCCGGTGCGGCCAGTCTGTGGCGGCGTTGGCGGCGCGAAGGACTGCCGTTGCGGGATCTCGTCGTGGCGACAGCGGCGGCTGCCGTGGTGCTGGGGGTTTTGCTGGCGCTGGTCGGCTTTTATAACTGGGTGCGGTTCGCCTCGCCGTTCGAGACAGGATACGGCGGGCGTGAGGTTGGGGCGGTGCAGCAGGGCAACTGGCGCGAAGCATTGCCTGGTCTGCTGATCAGCCCCGGCAAGGGTCTTTTCCTGTTCTCGCCGATCGTCATGCTCGGCCTGCTGTCTTTCTGGCCGTTCGTACGCCGCGCGCCGCGCCTCGCCGTGCTGGTCGCGGCCTTGGCAGTCGAGCATGTGGCCTTCTATGCCCGCGTGCCACAGTGGGATGGTGGCACTTGCTGGGGGCCGCGCTATCTCGACTTCATCGTGCCGTTGCTCGTCTTGCCGCTGGCGGCGGGGTTGGCGTGGCTGACTGCGCCGGAGCGGACGCGCGGCGTGCGGTTGGCGCTCGGTAGCCTCGCGGGTGTCGTCGTCGCCCTGGCGCTGGTCGTGCAACTCCTCGGCGTGCTGGTCAACTTCGATACCGGCTACAACCTGATTACGACCGGGCGGCGCTATTGGACGGTGGCGAACTCGCCGCCGCTCGTCCACGCCCAGATCCTCAGCGAGCGGGTCGGGGTGTGGTGGGCGATCCGCTTCCCAAGTCAGGATCAGATCGCCCCCGAGCGCGGTATCCCGGTGACAACGGAGATCGCGCCGATCTGGCCGCGCTATCTGCCGCAAGAGGCGGCGTTACGAGTTCACGCCAACGGCACTGCCCCGCTCACCGGCACGCTCGTCTATGATGATGCGCGCGAACGACAGGATCCACCGGCGCGATTCGTTGTGTTGGTCAATGGTCGCGCGGTCGCAACGACCGGGCCGACCGCTGCGCCGGAGATCGGCCAGCACGCTTACCGACTCACGTTCGCCGTGCGCGAGGCGGGCGCGAGCGCGAGCGACTTCACCCTGACGATTCGCAACGAGCAGTTCGCGACCCTCAGCCCGAGTTGGACGCACGCCGTGACCGTCGCGGGGAACGGCCAGGAGCTACCAACGGTGCGCCGCCCGCTCCTCCTGCCGTTCCCCGACGATGACCCCGAGCGCTGGGCCTGGTTCTTCACCGAGCGCAATCAGCATCTCTTCGATCTCTGGCCCTGGTATATCGCCATCCTGCCGCTGCCGTCCGGGTTCGCCAATCTGCTGTTCATTGGTGTTGGGGGCGGCGCGACCGTGGCGTTGCTGCTCGGAGGTCTTGGGCTGATTACAGCAGGGCGCGGGCACCGCAGCGATCGCCGGAATAGCTCCGCCGCCTGAGAGGATCGCGTTCAGCGCACACCCTTTAGTTTGCCCGCCGCTGTGTCGAGCGCCGTGGGGGGGGCGACACCCTCGAAGGCGATCTGGCGGAACGCGGTGCCGAGCGCGGCGTCGAACACCTCGCGATTGGCGAAGGCGGGCAGGGCGCGGGCATCGCGCAGGGCGGCGAGCGCGACGGTGGCGACCGGTTGTTGCCAGTCTGGCGCGGCGGCGAAGGCATCCTCACGGAGGGGGAACCAAGCCAGCTCGCGGGCGAGCGCCGTCTGGTTCGCCTGGGTGCGGAGATGCGCGGCGAGGAGGCGGGCGAGATCGGGCCGGGCGGCGTTCTTGGGGATGAGTAAGACCTGACCGGAGAGAACCCGTGCGCCGGTTGCCGGTCCGGCGATCGTCGGGGCGACCGCGATCTCGGCTTTGCCGCCGCGCTGGATCAGGTCTGCGGCTATCACCGGCCAGTTCGGGCCGAGCGCGACGCGGTCAGTGGCGAGATCGCGCGTGAGGGTATCGAACTTGGCGTCGCGCGAGGCGGGTGCGAGTCGCGGCGCGAGGCGGGCGAGGTAGTCGGCGGCGGCGCGTGAGCCGTCGTCGGTGAGGGTCAGCGGATCGCCGCCGAACGCCCAGATTAGCTCGACGAATGATTGCGCGGCCGGCCCGCCGACCGTTTCGGTCGTCGCCCCCTGCAATGCGATCTGCCCGGCACCATCGGCGGCATGGACTGCCGCCGCCGCCGATAGCAACTCGTCCCAGGTGCGCGGCGGCGCGACGCCAGCTGTGGCGAACTGCGCGCGGTTATAGAAGGTGATCCAGGTCGTCGGGCGGTAGGGGAGGGCGTGTAACACGCCGTTCGCTTCCAACGACCCCAGCGTGCTCGGGATCACCGAGCCGCGCAACACCTCGCGCTCGCCGTTGAGTTCGGTGGTGAGCCCTTCGGCGATCAACAGCCCCAGGATCTCCGTGTCGACCGCCAGCAGATCGGCCTGATTGGTGCCACCACGCAATGCGCCGATCGCCTCATCGGTCGTGCCGGGGGTGAATTCGACGCGAACGTTATTGGTTTCCTCGAACGGGGGCAGAATGGCGCGCGTGAAGAACGATCGCTCGTACGCGGTGAGGCGCAAGTTGACACGTAGGGTGGCTTTGGGGGCGGCGCTTTTGCCACAGCCGCCGAGGAGTGGCAATGCTGCCGCCAGGGTGAGCCCGGCCCCCGCCGTGAGCAACCGGCGGCGGGTGAGCGTCGGATCCGTTGCCTGGCTCATGCTGATCGGTGCGGTGATTTGACCCCTCCCCGCCGTTGCGACGGCGACCCTCCCCTGAAGCGGGAGGATGAAACCACCCACCTCTCCGTGCCTCTTCCCCTTCGCCGCGCATTGGCGGGCGCCCTTTGGGCAGCGAGTGCTGCCCGCAGGTGCTCGACTACCCTTGTGGCGGCGGCGAGGGTGCGGGACGTAGCCCAGAAGGCGTTTGCGAGATACGGCACTCAGTCATGGCCGTCGCTCATCTGCCCCTGCGGTATACGACCTGCTGCACCGCAAAGTTTACCCCATCGTCTTGATCTCGTCCGTCGCGTCGTAGACGCGCTGCAGGACCGGCATCACCTCGTTCATCCCGAGGATACGTGGTTGATTGTAATCCTCGATCAGGACGGGGACGAGGCGTACGCGGGCAAGTTTCTTGCTGCGGATGACGATCTCGGCGAACATCCCCTGCTTCGTCTCCTCCGACCAGTCCTGGTCGAAGACGAAGTTGCCGAGCGAGTAGAGGATCGGCTTGCCTTTGTACCACTCGGTCCCCTGGACCCAGTGCGGGTGCGAGCCCAGCACCATCGACGCGCCGTTATCGATCGCCTGGTGGGCGATCCGGCGCATCAGCGGGCTCGGCACGGAGACATATTCCGCACTCCAGTGGAAATAGGGGATGATGAAATCGGGGTTGCCCTGCTTCGCCCGCGCCAGATCTTCGAGGACAAGGTCCATCTGCAAAGGGCAGGTGCCCGCCCAGTTCGGCCCCGCGCCGTAATCTTCGGCGGTGATCCCATCGTAGCCCAGGAAGGCGAAGCTGACCCCCTTGGCGGTGAAGAGGCCGGGTTTGCGTGCCTCGGTGAGGCTCATCCCGCCGCCGAATGCGGTGATCTTGTTCGCCGCCAGGCCCGCGAGGGTGTCGCTCAGCCCCAACTTGCCGAAATTCATCGAGTGGTTGTTGGCGAGGCTGACGCCGTCGATCCCGGCCAGGACCAGTCCCTCGACCGCCGCCGCGTTGGTGGTGAACATGAAGGTGAACGGGTCGTCCGGCTTCTCGGTATTATCGGACATCGAACATTCGAGGTTGGCGATCGTCAGGTCGGCGTCGTGCAGGCGCGGGGCGACCTTCCGCAGCGGGTGGGCGAAGTCGTTGTATTGGACCATCCGCGAGTGAACGGTGCGCCCGAAGATGATATCGCCCGCGACCGTCACGTTTACCGGGTTGCCGAGCGGGGCAGTCTGGTCGGCCCAATAGCCCTGGGCCGTGGCGAAGGCATTGATCGCATCGCGCAGGCCGCTGCCGAGGCCAGCATCCCAACTCAGCCAGAGTTCCTGCTTCAGCGGATAGGCCGCGAGATCACCGCGCCCGGCGAGCGGGTCCAGGCCATCGATAGCGAGAGCCTGGACGCGAAAGTCGATCACGTCGAGCGGCACGATCGCGAACGCTGCCGGTGCCCCTTCGAGCGCCGAGACGATCAGCTCGTAGCTGTCGTAGGCGGCAGCGACGGGGATCGCCTGGCCGAGTTCTGGGGGCAGGACCGTGCCGCCCGGTGTGTATTCGCAGCGGACGATCTTGCCCGCGACCGGCGAACCGAGTTGCGACCAGTCGGTCATTTTGCCGGTGAGGATAGCGTTGAGGTCGGCGCGGGCGATATTCCGCAGCGGGAGCCGCCAGTTCGTGACCGGCGCGTAGATCCGCGTGAGTTTGGTCTGTGTGCCGGTCGTGGTGATCGGTGCGCTCGTGGAGACGATGACCTGGGCGTTGCCGCTGTCGGCGCTGAACTCGACCGCCTGTTGCGGGAGTTGCCCGGTGAGATAGCTGACGAGATCCTGCGCGAAGTTATGCGCCCCGGTGCCATCGCCGGTGGCGATCCGCAAGGCGGGCGCTTGCGGCGTTTGCGGCGGCGACGGGGTGCCGTTCGTCGCTTCATCCCTGACTGGCGGTGCGCCCCCACAGGCGGCGAGCAAGGCTAATGCGCCGGTGCTGAGTGAGGTGAGGAAGACTCGTCGGCTGAAGGGGCGTGCCGTCATGGAGAATGCTCCTCATGAGATCCGCGTCTGGGTAAGCGCGTCGCCAGGATGTCACGCTGCTGGTGCTGCTGTGGACAGGTCGCGACGATTTTACCACCCCTTTGACGAGATGGCACAGCTTTTCGCCATGTCCCGAACCGTTAACGATGTTGGACAGTGCGATCTCTCGCTGAGCTTGGGTGGCGTGATGAGCGGCGTGGACTGCCGTTGGCCTGAAGGCCCGGCTGAAGGCTATCGCCACGAAGTCCCCCTCCGGGGACTGGATTCGTTTTGGGCGTGGTGCCGGTCAAGAGGCACTGCTTATGGCGGTGGCGAACGTGTTGACGCGAGCACAGTCCCCGGAGGGGGACTTCGTGGCGCAGCCTTCAGTCGGGCCTTCAGGCCAACGGCGGCCCACGCCGCAAGGGCCATTCAGTTCGCCACCGCCATCAGCCGCCAGTCAACGTTGCCTCTTACCTGCCCTGCTCGGGGCCGCAGATAGCGAATCGACAACGAGCATTCTGTGCTACACTGCGCCGCGAATGATGGAGGCATGAGGCTTGTTGGTGTAGTCTGGGCGATCTCGAACGAAGCGACGGTGATCACCCGCACGCGGGCTGATCTCTTTCTGTGCGCTTCGTGCTGACCCGGCTGCGCTCAATGGCACCGCCGCGAGATCGGCTATCCCCGACCACGCGCCGTACGGTGCGTGGTTTTTGCGTCTCCGCGTCGCGGCTTGCGATGCGGAGAGTAGCGGCAAAATGGGGTTTCTATGGCTACGCGAATACCTCCGACCGCCGCTCAGGTTCGCCTCGGTGGCGAATTTCGTAAGCTCTGGGCGTCGAGCGCCATCTCGAACCTCGGCGACGGCGTGGCGTTGGTCGCTGCGCCGTTACTGGCCGCCACCCTGACCGATGATCCTGCGCTGATCGCCGGGCTCTCATTCGTGCAACGCCTGCCCTGGCTCCTCTTCGCCCTGGTCAGCGGTGCGCTCGCCGATCGGCTGGATCGCCGCCGCGCGATGGTTGCCGTTGCCGCTTGCCGCGCCCTCCTGATCGGCAGTCTCGGTGTCGCGATCGTGCTCGATCGGGCTTCGTTGCCGCTGCTGTATGCGATCTTCTTCCTGATCAGCACCGGCGAAACGTTGTTCGATACCGCTTCGGCCACGATCCTGCCCGCGCTCGTGCCGCCCGCCGCGTTGCCGCGCGCCAATGCGCGGCTCTCCGCGACGCTCACCGTGGCGAATCAGTTCATTGGCCCGCCATTGGGCGGCTTCCTTTTCGCCACCGCACTGGCGTTGCCGTTCCTGCTGGGCGGTGGCGGGCTGGCGGTGGCGGCGGCTCTGCTGCTCTTGCTGCGCGGCAGATTCAGTGTGGTGCGGGAAGCTGGCGCGGCGTCGCTCTCGCTGCGCGTGGCGATCACAGAGGGGGTGCGCTGGTTGTGGGCGCACCGCCTGTTGCGTACCCTCGCCCTGACCCTTGCCATCTTGAATATCCCGCTGGTGGCGCAGGTTTCGATCATGGTCCTCTTCGCGCGGGAGCGCCTGGGGCTCGGGCCGGAAGGATTCGGCCTGCTCCTCACCACCTACGGGCTGGGCGGGACATTGGGCGGCGTGGTCGCCGGGCGCGTCATCGACCGGCTGGGGGCGAGTCGCGTCTTGCGCCTGGCCCTGCTGATCGAGATCGCGACGCCCGCCGCACTGGCGGTCGTCCGCGAGCCGTTGCTGGCCGGTGCGGTGCTGGCTCTCTTCGGCTGCCACGCGGTCGTCTGGGGTGCGCTCCTTTCCGCGCTGCGCCAGGAGTTGACCCCCGATCGGTTGCGTGGGCGAGTCGAGAGTGTCTATCGGCTGATCGAGTATGGCGGTGCGGCACCGGGTGCGCTCATCGGTGGGTTGCTCGCCGCGCGTTTCGGACTCACCGCGCCGTTCTGGCTCGGCGCGGTCGCGGGCCTGCTCCTCCTACCATTCGTCTGGCCGGTCTTCTCGGTCGGTGCGGTGGCGGCGGCGAGAGAGGAGGCACAGGGGACGGCTGACGGTGGCTGATCGCTGGCGAGCGCGCATAGTTGATGGATGCTGCCAGCCGCTCATCCGATCGGGTGAGCGGCTATAATCGCCTCGCAGCAAGTGTGCATTGCGGTCAGGAGCGGGCGTGGGGCGGATTGTCGGTGTCCTTGGCGGGATGGGGCCGCTGGCGACGGCGGATCTCTATCAGAAGATCATCAGGGCGACGCCCGCGAGTTGCGATCAGGAGCATCTGCACGTCGTCATCGAGGCCGATCCGTCGGTTCCCGACCGTAGTGCGTTCTTGCGCGGTGATGGGCCCGACCCGTTGCCTGCGCTGACGCGGGGCGCGAATCGCCTCGCCGCCGCTGGCGTCGCGTTCATCGCGATCCCCTGCAATACGGCGCACGCCTTCCTGCCGCAATTGCGGGAGCGGGTGGCGACACCATTCCTCGATATGGTCGCGGAGACCGCCGAGCGTGTGCGAATCGCGTATCCTGCGGTGCGCCGTGTCGGGATCCTGGCGACGGCGGGGACCGTGCGGATGGGCCTCTATCATGCGGCGTTGCGCGAACGTGGGCTGGCACCGCTGCACCCCGATTCGCAGGCGCAGGGGTTGGTCAGCGCGGCGATTGCAGCGGTCAAGGCGGGCGATACCGGCCCGGCGGTCGGCGCGTGGCTGGTTAGGGCGAGTCAGGCGCTGATCGCGGATGGCGCGGAGGTCTTGCTGGCTGCCTGTACGGAACTGCCGCTCGTGCTCACCCAGGCGATGCTTCCTGTGCCGCTGCTTGATCCGACACAAGTCTTAGCCGAAGCCGCCGTGCGCGAAGGGCGCGCGGTTCACTCCGTTGGGGGTTCAGTATGAGCCTTCACCCATCCGGGTCGGATAGCGTCTCGCTGGCGACGGCGCAGCGGTCGCTCGGCGACCCGACGATCACGTATCCGCTCTGGCCGCCGCTCACTGCTGGGTGCCCGCGCACCAGCACGGCGACGATCGCCTACCCGGTCGAGGTTGCATTCGACTACGCGCCGGGTGTCGGCGATCTCTTCGATCGCCCGGTTGAGCCGGGGTTCGAGCGTTGGGCACCGTTGTTGCCGCCGCTCCTGGCCGGTGGCGGGATGGGCGAAGGGGCGACGCCATTGGTCGCGATGCCCCGCCTCGCCGCGTGGGCCGGGCTGGACGGCGAACTCTTCCTCAAAGATGAGGGGCGGAACCCGACCTGGAGCCACAAGGATCGCCTCAATCGGGTGGCGGTGAGTTCCGCCGCGCTGAGTGGTGCGCCGGGGATCGTGGTAGCGTCGTCGGGGAATCATGGTGCGGCGGCGGCGGCATATGCCGCGCGGGCGGGTCTGCCGTGTGTCGTCGTCACCAGCGCCGACGCGCCACCGGCGATCCGCTCGTTCCTGCTGGCGTATGGCGCGGCGGTTCTCGGCGTGCCGACCGAGGCGCGCTGGACGGTGCTGAATGACGTGGTCGAGCGACTCGGTTTCATGCCGGTGAGCAATCGTACCGCCACGCACACCGGGCACCCGTTCGGCCCCGAGGGCTACAAGACGATCGCCTACGAGCTCTTTCTGCAATTGGGGCGACGCCTCCCGGCGGCGGTTTTCGTGCCGACCGGTTACGGCGAACTCCTCTTCGGCGTCTGGAAAGGCTTCCGCGAGTTGCGGCAACTCGGCATCGTGGACGACACGCCATTCATGGTCGCCTGTGAGCCGGCGGTTCGCGCGCCACTGGCGCGGGCAATTGCGGCGGGGAAACCGGCGCTGATCGTCGAGCCGACGCCGACCGATGCCTATGCGGTCGCGGTGTCGGTCGGTGGTTATCGGGGCGTCGTCGTCATCCGTGAGAGCGAAGGGTGGATGGAAGCCCCGGACGATGCGGCGTTGCGTCAGGCACAGAGCGCATTGGCGCGCGAGGGATTGTGGCAGGAACTCTCGGGGACGATCGGTGTGGCTGGGCTGCGCGAGGCGGTTGCGACGGGGCGGCGTTTCGATGGCCCGGTCGTCTGTATCGGCACGTCGAGCGGCTTCAAGGATATCAATGTGGGCAAGGCCACGATCCCCATCGTTGCTCCTGAGTGGGACACGATCGCCGCGACGCTGCGCCAGGAGTACGGGATCGGCGGCTGAGTGCGCCAGAGCAGTGCGCCATGTAGCATAGATGGGGAAAGCGGAGACGATGGCGACGATTGGCGATTTCGATAAGTTGGAACTGTGCGTCGGGCGGATCGTGGAGGCGGAGGAGTTTCCTCAGGCCCGCAAGCCGGCCTACAAGCTGACGATCGATTTCGGGCCGCTCGGGATCAAACGGTCGAGCGCGCAGATCACCGCGCTCTACAGCCTGGATGATCTGCGCGGGCGGCTGATCATCGGCGTGACGAACTTCCCGCCACGCCAGATTGGCCCGTTCACCTCCGAGGTGCTGGTGCTGGGCGCTGAAGATGCCGAAGGGCGGATTGCGCTGCTGGCGGTCGAGCGTGACGTGCCGTTGGGCTCAAGAATCTCCTGACGGCTGAATGCTACCGCTTGCCGCTCCGCTCATTGCCGTGTTTGAAGTTTCCGGTGACTTTCGCCAGCGCCAGTTGTTGACCCGCCCCATCGAGATCGGCGAGGCGGGCGAGCAGGCGGCGGGTGTCGTCGCCGCGCAACGTCAGCACCTGACGACCGCGATACTGGATGAAGACCTGACCATCTTTGCTCGTTCGGTATCCGAACGGCTTATCGGCAAGTTGACCGCGCTGATCGACCGGGCTCATCACCGTTCCTCCTCGCCGCCACGCACGTTGCGCCCGATGGTATCATTATCCGGTGCCAGAGGGGGCGGCAGGGAAAGGGGGGGCGACGATGACACCGGAGGAGCAGATTCCGCTCAGGCATCTGCCGCTGGACGTCCTACGCCTGACGATCACGCGGCGTGAGTCGGAGTCCGGCACCGCGCCCGCCGCCCCGTCGGATGAAGCACCGAGTGAGATCGATGCGCTGCTGGCGAGTGTCGGGCTGAAGACACAGGTCGCTCCCGCCTTCGATCTCGAACCGCTACGCGGCGAGATGGCGCGGCGACTCGGCGAAGGTCGGGAGATGACCCGCCTGCGCTCTGCCCTCTATCGGGCGCATCGCTCGGTCGGGCTCCTGCAATACAGGGCGAAGTTGACGCGCGAGGGGCTTGACCGGTTCATTATTCAGGCCGGTGAGCAACTGTTCGATGAGGCCGGCGCGCCGCCGCTCTATCTGCTCGTGCCGCCGCAAATCTATCACCGCCATCTAATCGGGATCTATAACGTCTTCGGGGCCGCACTCACCGGCCAACCGCTCATCCTGACCACGCCGTTCGGCCCGCTGAAGGTGATGGAGAGCGATTTGGTGGACCGGATCACGCTCGTCTGAACATTGGCGCGTTGCTTGCAGACGCCCCCGCTGAACTTTCCCACCACGTTTATTTCCGCTGCCGCTGCGCGTCGAACTCCGCCACCAGGCGTTTTGAGGCGTGCGCCCGCCACGCCTCGGTGAGGATACCGCGTAGCTCATCTGCATCGGCGACGGGCAGCCGGACCAGCACCGCCGGATAACCGGTATAGTGCGGCGTCGTGAAGTAGGTCTCCGGGGCCGCCTGGATGAGGAGATCGCGGTAATCGATCTCGACTTTGACGACGAGTACAGCACCTTCCTCGCGGAGTCGTGCGAGCAATTTCCCGCGCACGCGAAACGCCGGTGTGCTATATGAAGTCCCTTCTTCGACACCGGGCAGGGCCAACACCCATGCTCGGACTTCATCGAAAGTTACCATTGCGCTATCCTCCCTTCACGGAATAGTGTCGGTTGTGGGCAGCATACCATCGCCCGCTAGTGCTGACCACCCCCACTTGACTCTCCCCTACGGGCAGGGTTTACCTTCTGTATGGTGGTGTTGCTGCGGTAGGAGGCAGGGTGTTCAAGATCGGCGACTTTTCGCGGTTGACTCAGGTGACGGTCAAGGCATTGCGGCACTATGACCGCCTGGGTCTGCTGAAGCCCGAGCAGATCGACCGCACGAGCGGCTATCGCTACTACACCGCCGCGCAGGTGCCGCGCCTCCACCGGATCCTGGCGCTGAAAGATCTCGGGTTCTCGTTGGAGCAGGTCGGCCAGCTCCTCGACGCCGAGTTATCGCCGGGGCAAATGCGCGGGATGTTGCTCCAAAAAGGGGAGGAGGTGCGCGAATTAATCGTGGCCGAACAGTTACGCCTGGAGCGGATCGAGGAACGGTTGCGCCAGGTTGAGCAAGGCGTGCGGATGAACGGCTACGAGGTGCAACTGAAGTCGATTCCGGCGCAGCGCATCGCCTCGATCAGCGCGGTGCTGCACGACCACCGAGCAATCGGTGCCCTCTATGGCGAGTTGCGGACGTATCAACAACGGCACGGCTTGCATGCGACCGCCTGGACCTCACTCTGGCATGACGGCGAGTACCGCGAGACGGCGATCCAGGCCGAGGCGACCTTCAACACGGTCGAACCGTTGCCACCTCATGCGCGGATTCGCGTCAGCGAACTCCCGGCTGTCGCGACGATGGCCTGTACACAGCATCAGGGGCAGATCAGCGGGGTGAGCGCCGCCCATGAAGCGCTGCTCGGCTGGCTCGCGGAGAGCGGCTATCACCTCGTCGGGCCGAATCGGGTACTCGCGCTGCACGTCACCGGCCCCGAGGCACCGGATAGCCTGATCGAGCTCCAGTATCCGGTCGCGCGGGACGCAGGATAGGCCGGTGATACCAACGATCGTGAAGAAGAAAGGGAAGGATACGATGACGACACGACCATTTCGTTTCGGTGTGGTCTCCGCACGAGCGCGATCCGGCGCTGACTGGGCCGAGCAGGCGCGGCGGCTCGAAGATTCCGGCTATAGCACGCTGCTGATGCCCGATCGGTTAAACAGCGTCCTGGCCCCGCTCCCCGCCCTGGCCGCCGCTGCGGCGGTCACGACGAGCTTGCGGATCGGCACCTATGTGTTGGTCGGTGGGCGACATAACGCGGCGCAGATCGCGCACGATACCGCCACGCTCGATTTCCTGTCCGGTGGACGGTTCGAGCTTGGTCTGGGCACCGGCGTGAGCGAGGGTGACTTCGATCGCGCGGGCCTACCGTTCGGCTCCGCTGGTACGCGCCTCACACAACTTGAGGAGACGATCGGGGCGGTGAGGGGCTTCTGGCGAGAGTTCGCCTCGGGCGACCCACGCCAGTACCCGGCACCACAGCAGCGTCCGGGGCCGCCGATCATGCTCGGTGGGAATGGTAAACGGTTGTTGTCGCTCGCCGCGCGGTTGGCCGATGGGGTCAGCATCGGCGGCAGCAAGGGGACGCTCGGGCCGGACGCCTTCGCCGAGCGGATCGACTGGATGCGACAGGAGGCGGGGGAACGGTTCTCGTCGCTGGAGTTCAGCATCAATGTGGCGGCGGTGGTCGGCGCGCAACCGGTGCCGGACTATGTGCGCGGGCGGGTGCGCGCGTTCCTCGGCGCGGAGATCGAGGATTTGGTGCGCGAGGAGTCGCCGTTCGTGCTGGCCGGTTCAACCGATACGATCTGCGATCGGCTGCTCGCGCTGCGCGAGCGCTTCGGCCTCTCGTATATCCTCACTGCCGATGATCAGGCCGGTACGCTCATGCCGGTTGTGGCGCGGCTGGCCGGACACTGAACACCCTGGGTAAGTAAAGATTGAGCTGATGGACGAGCAGATACGGGAACTGGCACAGCGTTGGGCCGAAGCCGAACTGCACGGCGACGCCTATTTTCTGGCGCGCACTTCGGCGGATGATTTCGTGAGGGATCGGGCCACTCGGGTTCATGCTGACCAAAGAGCAATGGTTGATCCGCTATCGGGTCGGCGATCTGCGCTACTCTACAGCCAGCCTCAATGAGGTGACGGTGCGCTTCTATGGGGATATCGCCGTCCCGTTAGGGCAGCAGTCGCAGCGCGCGAAGTATCGCGATCAGGATGTTATCGGCAGCTCTGCACGACGCTGATCTTCGTCTGGCAACATGGTGCGTGGGTGCTGGTTGGGCTGCTACTGAGCGCGATCGCGGGAGGGTGTTACCGGGATTGAAATCCCGGACTGGCTCACACCCTACTTTGCGGCGTCGCTGCTGGCGGCTACGCGCTCGCTCTCGTCGCTGTGCTGCTGGTCGTTGCCATTCTGGCCGACTGCGATCTTCTCGACGCGCAACCGCCGGAGACGGTGGCCCTCGACCGTGATGACGGTGATATGCGCCCCGTCGATCACGACCTCTTCGCCTTCGTCAGGCAGGCGACCGAGTTCGCGCTGGACCAGACCACCGAGCGTGGGGTGGGCTTCGTCCTCGATCCAGCGCAGATTCAGCCAGTCGCTGACCGCCTCGGCGCTGGCGCGCGCATCGACCAGGATTTCGCGTTCGCTGATCTCTTCGATCTCCGGCGCGGTCGTCGGGTCGTGCTCGTCGTTGATCTCGCCGACGATCTCTTCGAGGATGTCTTCGATCGTGACGATCCCTGCTGTCCCGCCATACTCGTCCAGCACCAGCGCGAGGTGGCGTTTGCGGGCGCGCATCTCGCGCAGGAGGACATCGACCGCCTTCGATTCGGGGACGATCATGTCGCGCTCGATCGGGCGCATCAACTCGTTCAACGGAATCTGGGGGACATCGGCCGATACGAAGCGCAGGAGATCCTTGGCGTAGAGGACGCCGACGACATTGTCGATCGCGCCGCGATAGACCGGTACCCGCGAGTGTCCGGCCTTGCGGATGATCGCGACGATCTCGGCCAGCGATGCCTCTTCCGGCACGGCGACGATGTCGAGGCGCGGCACCATGATGTCGCGCGCCGTGCTGTCCTCCAGGTTGAGGATCGCATCGATCATCGCGCGCTCGGCTTCCTCGATCTGCTCGCCGTTCGTGTATTCCGGCCCTAGTACCGCCTGTAATTCTTCCTCGTCGATCGGCTCGTACGGGATCGTTGTGCGCGGGCGACGGGCCAAGAACAGGAAGACGCGCGTGACCGCATCGAAGATCAAGACCAATGGGAAGGCGAGTGCCGTGGCGAGGACCGCGAACCCGGCGAGGCCATTCGCCGCATCTTCGACACTGCGCCGTGCGAGGCCGCGCGGCAGACTGTGGCCGATGACCAGGAGGAGGACGGCGCTGATTCCCCCGGCGATCCAGAGCCCGCTTGGAACCCCTTCGCGGAGGAAGATCGAGGCGTTGAACGTGACCATCGCGACCGCGCCGATGGTCCGGAGGAGGGTCATCGAGCCGCCGTAGGCGTGCGGCCGAGCGATCAGCTGCTCGACACTACGCGCGGCGCGACCGTTGACTTCGAGCCCTTTGCGGAGCTGCTGTCTGGTGATGCGGGCGAGGACGGTTTCGGTGGCGGCGGTGAGACTGACGAGCAGGAGGCAGGCCACCGCCGCCACCAGCTCGTACCAACTACTTGGGTCCAATGTCGTTTCTACTCCAGTCGTGGGTGGGGGGGGGGGGGGGGGGGTGGGGGTGGGGGGGGGGGGGCGCCGAGAG
>JAABUN010003492.1_pt1 | contig 24195 bp, 21 predicted proteins | sample 5559311 | NCBI WGS metagenome assembly JAABUN01 (sample SAMN10711877, study PRJNA513370) | rock metagenome | isolation source: Antarctica rocks | place: Antarctica: Victoria Land, Siegfried Peak sud
GTGGGTCGGTCTGGGACCTGGTCCGCGACCGGCGCGCCAACCACTGGGTCGAGGTCGTCGGTGGCGTCCGCGAGGAGGAGTGCCGACGGCTGCTGCTCGATTTCTTCGCGGACCGCCGCCTCCGGTAACGTGCGGGGCGGTGGCGTGTCCGAGCGGCCTAAGGAGCACGCCTCGAAAGCGTGTGTGGGGGTAACTCCACCGTGGGTTCAAATCCCACCGCCACCGCCGTTGACCTGCGGAAACGCCGGTCGGAGCCCGAGTGCTCCGACCGGCGTTCCGATTCCAGTCTCACTCTTAGTCTCATTCGGCTCTCGGCTCCCTTCCCACAGCAGGGCGCCGACCTGGTCGGCGATGTCCCGTCGGATCGGCTCGATGACGTGCGCGTAGCGCTGCGTCATTGCGGGGTTCGACCAGCCCATGACGCTCATGATGGCGGGTTGGCTCACGCCGAGAAGCAGGAGGACGGTAGCCGCGGTGTGGCGGGCGTCGTGCAGGCGGCTGTCCCGGACGCCCGCCTCCTTGAGCAGCTCCTTCCAGTGGGTCCAGTCGGTTCCAGGGTTGATCGGAGCACCCGTATCGGTGCCGAAGACCCAGCCACCCTCCTTCCAGGCAGTGCCCGCGTGGAGGCGCTCGACATGCTGGGCCTCCTGGTGTCGAACGAGGAGCGTGACGAGCTGCCGCGGGAGTCCGATCTGACGTCGGCCCGCTCTCGACTTCGTGGTGTCGGTGTCAGCATTGCTGCGAACCCGTTGAGGGCAGTAGCCATCGAACCGATGACCGCACGTCCCTCCGCAACCGTGACCGTACGTGGGCCGGACCCGGTTTCGGCGAATGGCGAGGACCCCGATGTGCGAGTCGACGTCGGACCACTGCAGTCCAAGCGCTTCGCCTTGCCGAAGGCCAAGAGCGAGGGCGATGACCCAGCGGACCCCGTTGCGGTGTCCGGACGCGGCCAGGAAGATCCGTTTGACCTCCTCGACGGTGAAGGGCTCGACGTCGTGCGGATCCACCCGCGGCGCCCGGGCAACTGTCGCGGGGTTGTGGGTGAGGTGCCCTCGCTTGACTGCCTCGTTCAGGGCCGTCCGGATGGTTCGGTGGACTTGGTGCACGGTGGCCGGCTTCGTCCGCAGCCCCAGCTTCGTCGGCTGCAGAAGTATCCGCTGATACAGGGCTTCCAGGTGCTCCGGCTCGAGGCTGTCCAACTTGTGTTTACCGATACCGGGTACGCGGTGGTGATGGACCGCCACGCTGTAAGCGGACCACGTCGTGGGTTTGACGTGACTGGCAGCGATGTTCTCCAGCCAATGTTTGAGCCAGCGCTCGACCGTCCACCTCGCGCCCACCGTGGGGACAGACTTCTCGTCGCGGAGCTTCTCGAGTCGCTGGACCTTTTCGGCGATCACCGCCTTTGACTTGCCCATCACGTGGCGACGGTCAGGCGCCCCGTCGTCCCGGATACCAACCGTGACACGGCCGTGCCAGTACCCGTCAGAGCCCTTGTAGATCGACGACCTGCCGCTGGATTGTCGGGTCCTCCCGCTGGTCCCCATCAGTCGCGGTCAGCCGTGTCATGGTTCCTGGCGACCGCCCGGAGCTGGCCGACGAACTCGTCCAGAGCGTCGAGCGGGATTCGACGAAGTCGGCCGATCGCGATGGACTCGATGTCGCCGCTGCGGACCAAGGCGTAGAGCAGGGTGCGGCCTACTCCGAGTCGTTCGGCTGCTTCCTCGACGGTGAGGACAATGCGCTCGGTGTGGATGGTCATGGTTCCTCCTGAACTCGGGTGACCTTCTGCACCGATCACGTCGCGTTGGGGGCACCTTTCAGGCAGCCGTCCAAGCGAGCCGCTCGGTCAGTGGAGGACGACTCCCACGGCACCAACTTCAGCACCCCGACGTCTAGGGTGCCGTGCCGCCAGCTCGTGGGCGGCAGCCCGTGCGGCAGTGCCGGCCTCCGACCATCGGGCCTGCAGGTCGGGTGCGTCCTGGATGCCGAGAGGGACGGTTGTCCTTACGGTTCGCCGGTTCAGCCGCTCGAGAGGGTCGACGAGTCGGTCGACGGTGCCGAAGAGGAGGTGGGAGCGCAGGAGTCGGTTCGGCAGGGTGCTGGTCTCGGCGGTGAGCTCGGCGATGGTGCCGGCGAGGGCGACCAGGTCGTTGAGGGCCCGCCCGTGGTCCAGTTCGGCCGTTCCAGCCCAGCTGGGTTGCGCAGCAACCGTCTTGAGGACGCCGAGGAGCCGTCGGCTCTCTGAGAGGAACTCGTGGGTGGGGCGCGTGAGCGTGGTCAGCCCGGCCCATTCCTGGTCGGCGACCCGGAAGGCCTGTGCGGCCTTCGCGAGGTCGGGCACGAGCAGCTCAGCGCTGCGGGCGAGGCTGGGGCCCTGCTGAACTACATCGGCGGTAAGGCCGTAGAGGTGGGCGCCCTGGTTGGCGATCACGCGCAGGACGTCCACGCTGGGGATCAGCATGCCGACCTCGGCCTGGGCCGCGCGTGTCCAGTCGACGCGGGCGGCTTCGAGGCGGTCATTGAGTCCGTCCGAGGCCCGATCCGGGTGGGTCGCGCCGATGCGGTCGAGCGCTGCCGCATTGCTCGATCGTTCGCCGATGAGTTGCATCGAGCGTTCGGCCCATCGCCCGACAGCCAGGACGCGGTCGGCGTCGTCAAGGTTGCCGACGGAGAGGGTATGCCGGCCAGCGACCGCAGCGACGCTGAGGACCCTCGCGGTGGCATCAGCCAGGTCGCCAGGCCCGGAGGGGGTAACCCAGGGGGAGGCGTCGATGAGCAGGTCGGCGAGGGCTCCAAGGGTGCAGGTCAGTCGTGCGAGGGGGTGCGGGTCGGTCGCGGATGGGAGGTCGGGGTCGGGGAGGGTCGGCATGGATTGGCCGTCGTCGTTCACGGCGGGCAGGTGACCTCGCGCCGTCGCGTGGGGGACCCGGCGGAGGCCGGTCGGCTTGGCTGGCCTGGGTGTCAGGTTTGCGGCAAGGGTGTTGTCCCGCAACGGTTGTGAGTAGGTCAGTGCCGCCGCCAGCAGCTGGTTGCGGCGTTCGCTCCGGTTGGGGATGTTGCGCCCATGCGGTCCCAGGAGGTTGGTCAGCAGCCGGTGGACGGTGTCGTCAAACGCGTCCCACTGGCCCCGTGTCGTCGGGCTGTCGCTGTAGCCGAGGTCGCGTGTCAGGGCATGGGCACGATCGAGAAGATCCGCGGCGGTGGTGGTGCTCATGGCTGCGCCTGGCCTGCGACCCGACACAGGTCGTGGACGTGCCACTCCAGGAGCGGCAGGTCGGCTGGCCCGTCACCGGGCCCGATGGACTCGAGCGCGTCGAGGGCCGCGCTGAGGCTGGAGGCGATACCTGCTTCGATTTCCTGCTGGGCAGGGGTCGCCGAGATGAGGGCGGCGGTGGCGCGGGCCAGGGCGGCGATGGTGCGCAGTTCGGGGGCTGGGTTGTCGTTGGCTGGGCGCTCGGCGGCGGCTGCTGCCAGGTGCAGGTACCCGGCGGCCTCGTCGAGGCGGTGGTCAATGGTGGTCAAGGGGGGCTCTTTCGGTCGGACGCCGGATGCCGGGTGCCACGTGCGGGATGCCGGGTGCCGGCGGTCAGCGAAGGGTGGGCGTACGGTCGCGGGCCGGGAGGGGGACGACGGTCGCGTCGGGTCGTCGGACAGCCGTGGCCCGCCACGGATAGGCAGGACCGGGCCACACGCCAAGCCCGGTGCGTCTGGCCTCCGGGTCGAACGCGGCCAGGCCCTCGGGTCCGTGGAGGGCCAGCCAGTCGGCGGGGTCGAGCCCGTCGGGCAGTTGGGTAACAAGCGCGGGCCGGCGGTGGCTGCGGCATACGGCGTCAACCCACCGCTTCGTGCCCTCGACGCCGGCGGTGTCCCCGTCGAGGGCGATGACGATGTGTCCCGGTGCGTGGGTGGCGACATGGTCGACCTGGGCGGCGGTGGCGGCGGTACCCAGCGCGCTGACGGCGGTGATCGCGCCGGGCCGGTTAGCCATTGCGCTAGATGCGGCGATGGCGAGGGCGTCGAGGGGCCCTTCGACGACGACGGTGGTGCGAGCCCACGGGCCGGAGCGGGGGGTGTAAACCGCGGTCGCCTTTTCGAAGGTGGGGGTGTGGGTCGGGTTGCGGTACTTGGGTGCTCGCGGGTTGCCGGCGGTGTCCCGGCCGACGAACCCGGTCAGGTCACCGTCGTGGTCCCTGATTGGAAGGATGAGCCGGTCCCGCAGGGTGTCGATCAGGGTGCCGCGGCGGGTGGTCTGAGCCAGGTCCACGGCCAGGAGCTCGACATCGGTGATGCCTTCGCTGCGAAGGTGGTCGGTCAGGCCGGTCCAGCGCCGCCAGCGCCTCGACCATGCCGTTGTGTCGCTCCCAGCAGGGCGGGATGACGCGCACCTCGATTGAGAACCGGTCGACGAGTTGGGCGACCCATTCGCGCAGGTCGGTCAGGAGCGCGTCGCGCTGGTCCTCGTCCAGTGACGGCACGTGGATGGCGGCGGTGAGCCGGAACCCGTCGGGATCACCGTGCCCTCGGGCACTCACGGCGTCCCGTTCTCGCCGCGGCGGGCGCCGGGCTGGATGCCCCTCGGGGATCGACGCGCAGGTGGCATACGCGGCTGGCGGGCTAGGCACGCCGGCCCTCATGCAGATCATCCTCGACGGCGGCCCGGTCGGTGGAGAGCTTGGTGGCGTCCGAGCGGGCGGTCCAGCGGCGCAGGTTCAGGTGGATCGGTGGCGCGGAGCGCAGCAGCAGGATCGCGGTGCCGAATGGCAGGGTCCGCAACGCGGCCGGCTCGAGGATCGGCACCTTGTGCGTCGTGGTGGAGGTGGAGCGGTGTCCGTCGCCGGCGCGGCTGGTGGTGGTGGTGTGTTCGTCGCGTTGGCCGATGAGGGTGGACAGGTCCTGCATGTCGCGGGCGTTGGAGCCGCCGCCGAGGATGACCTTGACGATGGCAGCCTCCCAGATGGCCGAGGCGGCGTGTTCGCCCCACACGTCGCGGGCCTGAGCCAGGGACTGCAGGACGACCGTGGTGCTGATGCCGGTCCCTCCGCCGTCGGACATCAGCGAGGGCAGGGAAGGCAGCGGGTAGTTCGCGGCCTCGTCCAGGACCAAGGTCAGCGGCGGGTTGAGACGGGCGCCCGGGGAGCTGGCGGCGAGGCGGCGGGCGGTCTCGACGACGTCCTCGACGAACGCGCCGACCAAGCCGGCGGTGGCGGCGGTGCCTGTGGAGGTCCCCAGGAGATAGACGGTTCCGCCACCGCGCAGGAACGTCTCGGGGTCGAACGCCTCACCCGGGGGTGGCGAGAGGGCATCGAGGACCTTCGGGTTCGGCGAGGGCGTTGAAGGCGATCGTCACCATGGCCCAGACCGAGTCCCTTTGTCGGGAGTCGGAGTTGATGATCACGTCCAACGCCTGGTGCCACGCGGTGGCCTCGTCCGGGTGGCTGGCGAGGATCATCGTCGCCTCGCGCGCCTGGACCGCTGACAAGGACCACCGGTAGAGGTCGGCGGTGGTCACCTCGCCGAGCCCGGCGGCATGCAGCAGACACCTGACCGCCTGCTCAGCGGAGGCTTGCCAGAACGTCGAGTCCGTGGTGCCGGCGGCGGTGTTGGCGGTTAGCGCTTTGGCCCGGACCATGGCGCCATGGGGGTCGTTGCAGCCGCGAACGGGGGACCAGCGTGTCGCAGAGGGTATGCCGGGCGCGAGGCCCTGAGGGTCGAAGACCGCCACCGGTCCCGTCCGGCTGCGGTGGCGAAGGGTGACGGCGAGGTTGTCCGGGCGGGTGCTCGTGGTGAGCACTGCACCGGGGGAGTCCAGGATCATGGGGACTGCCAGGTGTAGCCCTTTGCCCGATCGCGGTGGTCCGAGGACGACGACTGAGTCCTCAATGGAGGAGTAGCACCGGATGCCGCGGGAGGTGCCGAGCTGGAACCCGACGCCGGCGATCGTGGACGTGCCCGATCCAGGCCGGAGGGTATCGGCGCGGGCCGACAGCTGCCGACTCCCGGCCACACCACGGACGACCCGGGCGGGGGCGCAGCCCTCCGGGGTGTCCGGGATCCGCGGTGTGGCGGTCCAGACGCGATACGCCAAGGCGGCCAGCGCCGCGGCGACCAGAACGACTGCGAAGGTGCAGGACCAATACAGCCACGGGGGCGCCACCTGCTTGCCCCAGGCGCGTGCCGGGTCGCCGGGGTTCAGGAGCCCAAGGAGCGGAGCCGCAGACGAGACCGCCGGAGCCCCTCGTCCAGAAAGGACGGAGGACAGGGCTGCGCCAGACCACAGCACTGCCCAAACGCCAGGCGCACCAAAGATGGCGGCAGCAAAGACGCGGTCGTCGTGTCTCACTGAGGTGCCCTCGTGCACGATGTCCTCCGATGCTCCGTTTCAGAGCACACGGAAGCGACGGGTCACTATCGGCGCCGCTCAGTTGACCATCGCAGGCGAGGCCACCAGCCCCGAGGGCTCCTCGATCGACCCCGGATCGACCCCCGCGCCATGGTTGTCGCCCGCGGCCCACCCCGGCGGCCGTTCGTGGGGTCTATCGTCCGACAGGGTGACGGCCATCAGCGCCACGTCACGGCGCCAGGGCGCCGTCACCAGCGTGGCGTCCAGATCCACGACCAACGGATCGTCAGCGGTGACAGCATGATTCGGGGCATCCAACCCGGCCAGCTCCCACGCATGAGTTCGCGCGGCTTTCCGGGCCGCGGCGACCCCGGCCAGTACGCGGTCCGCATCCGTGGCCAACGCGGTGATGGTCCGTGAGACCGTCGCCATCGACGCGACCCGACCATAGATCCCCGACTCGGACCGTAGGACCGCCACATCGGCCAGGCAGTCACCACCCAACGCGAGCGTGACCGCGAGATCGGTGACGACCTTCCCCGGGTGGTGCACCGCGACGACGACTCCCGCAGCGCCACGCTCAACCCCGTCACCTCGGAGGCCGTCGTCAGCAGCACCCCGCCCGCCGAACCCACCGCCGCGACCGGCGCCGAGTCGACACGAACAGAGGGATAGAACCCGGTAGTCTTCTTCACCTGGAAGGTGCTCCTCGAACTGGTGCTGGTAGAGACGTCACAATCCCTATCTTCCCAGTTCAGGGGCACTTTTCAGCTCACGCCACAGCCCCCAGCAACGCCCGTCGATGAAATCTCCGGGCTAGCTGATATGGAGAGACCTTTTGTCAAGGGGCAAGGTGAGGCGCCGACCGTACTGGTTGTCTGGTCGGCGCCTCGTGCTTCCTCAGTCGTGGGCTGCTGGCGTGCGTGTCATGGCGACGCGCGGTCTGACTGATATACGCGGGTTGGCTACCGCAGGACGGTGCTGTACGGCTGGGGCGGGTCCGCCGGTCTAGGATCGAACGTCACGTGATGGATGCGACCGTGTCGCGAATTCTGTTGTGGCTCATAGCTAGTTGGCGGATCACCCCACGCGCTGCCGCCAGCAGCCCGGGGACCGGGGAAGCAGTTCTGGGGGTCTATCTCAGGACAGTGGCGGGCCGGCGCGGACCGGCGAGCCCGGTGGGGTGGGACGCCACGAGCAGGTCAAGGGGTTCGTCGGGCATCACCGCAAGGGACCAGCACCAGGCGGCCAGCTCGCGGGCCACCGCGACGTTGGCGATGACGTGCCGTTTTCCGTGTTGGTTGAACCGGGCCCACCGGGCGTGCGGGCGCCGGTTACCGGCGTCTCCGCGCGCGCGTGCCGCGGCTGGGGCGAGGTCCCACCGCTCCCGCATGGCCTTGCCTGGGCCGTAATGCTTCTGGTGGTGCCAGGCGGCCTCGACCAGGAGCATCCGGGCGTGTCCGTTGCCGGTCTTGGTGATTGAGCCTTGCACCCGTGAGGCCCCCGAGGAGTACTCGGATGGCACCAGGCCCACATAGGACCCGATCGAGGTTCCGGTGAATCGGGACCAGTCTTCGATCTCGACGGCCAAGGCGAACCCGGTCAGGGTCGAGATGCCCCGTAGGCACCCGAGCCGGCGGGCGACGGCGGTGAACTCGCTGTCCGCGGCCATCACCCCGATCGCGGCGTCCAGCCGGTCCTGCCTGGCGCCCACGCTGACGACGGCACGCGACAACTCGTAGCACTCATCGAAGGCGACCCGGGCCGCTGCCGAGCCGAGCTGCAAACCCTGTTGGCGCAGCCACCGGTCGTGGACCCCGGTCCACGCCGTGCCCCCGTAGTACACGATCCCGTTGCGCAACAACAGTTTCGAGAGTCGATGCCGGGCCCGCATCAGATCTCTGCGGCAGTCCTCCCGAGCTCTCGTCAGCCCGGGCCATGTCCCGGGCGGCTTCCTGCGCCACGCTCGGCACCGTCACTGACGTCACCTGGTCCAACCGCAGCAACCGGGCCAGGTGCATCGCATCCGCGCGTCCGTCTTGATCCGGTCCCCCGACGGCCGTTGCAGCTTCGAGGGCGCCGCGACGTCACACCGGATTCCTTGGGCGCCCAGCGCACGGGCCAACCCGAACCCCGTCGGGCCCGCCTCGTACGCCACCGCCGACGGCCCCGGCAGGCCCTGGACCCACCGCACCACCTGCCCGTAGTCCGGGGTCAACCTCGCCCGGAACACTTCCCCCGTCACCCCCTCGATCGCCGCCGCGACCACCGACCGGGCGCGCACATCCAGTCCCACACTCGTACGCTCAGAACCCACCGGGCCTCCCACACATGTCGGATGCCGTGCAGGACGCCCCTCCTCGGTAACCCACGAATCTGTGTGAGAGAGGCCCCGGAACGCAACCCCCCGGCACAATCCGGGGCGTCACTCCATACCGTCTAGGGCGCCCAGCGGACCGGCGCAAAGTAGTGCTCTGGATGCGCCCGAGAGCGATCCCGGGAACTTGAAGCCCCCCGGCGCGTCGTGCTCATCCCACTGCCATCGGCGAAGAGCCGCTTTGACTTGATAGGCGCCCGGTCTGCCCCGGTCTGCCCAAGACGGACCGGCTGCCCAGAGCGTCGGGCAACTTGTTGGAGTAATGCGCAGTCATCGCGGTGCTCTTGCTGGATGTAGCAACCGTGCTCGTCCTGCTTGCCTGGGGAAGCTGCTCATTGACCGGGCACCGAGGACACGCGGTGCTAACGAACCCTCGCTCGGGCCCGCAGCTGTGCACGGATCGCCGCGTACAGATCTAGCGTGGACGCGCCTTCCTCGGCGATTTCAACGGCGAGTGCGTAGGTCTGGTTGGGGTAGCTGTTGCGCTGGGCGGTGGTCCAGGCGCTCTGATTGTGGGTGATGATGAGGAAGTAGTCGCCGTGGTCGGGATCCCACCGTCCGTTGAGAAATTCGCGGCGGATGAGGGTGTTCGAGGCGATGGTGGTGGCGCCGGGGTACATGTTCGGGCGGTGTTCTTCGTCGGGTAGGTCTAGGCGTATCAGGGTTGGATCGTCGGCGACTGCTGCGAGGCCGGGTTGGCGGGCGTAGATCTCTTGTACGTCGTTGAGGGTGATGCCGCGGACGAGCTCGGCGGCCATCGTTCCGGCGATGTACTCGCGTCGGTTGCGTCGCACGGGTGGGTCGAAGGCAAGGGCGACGCGGAAGGTGCGTTGTCGGACTCCGTCGGCGAACTCGGCCGGGACCGGGAGGCGGTGCACGACGACGCGGTTCGTGGGCATCGAACCTTCGAAGGTGAGAAATACCCGGTTCGGAACGCTTTCGAGGACTCGGGTGGCGTCGGGTCGGCCGTAACCGGAGACGTGGGCCGGGTTGATGCCCGCCGTGGTGTGCACGACCCGCGCAGACAGCGCCGTGAGCGCGCGGAGCAGGTTGGCGCCGGCGGCGGAGTAGCGTTCGCCGATCTGGGCGATCTCGTGCGCGACGGCAGGGGCAGCAAAGCTGGTGCCGCTGTTGCTGCCCACGATGCGGCCGGCTTGCGGCGAGATAGCGACGACGGCCGCGGTGCCTGGTTCGCGGGCGTCGACCGAGCCGCTCAGGTGGTTCCAGGACCAGTTGCCACCGTGGTGAGTGAACTCCGGCTTGAGGGTTCCGGCCCGGCTGATGCCGCGGGTCGGTCCGGTGCGGGTGAACGGTGACGGTTGACCGGTCGCGGCGATCGCGACTTTGGCCGCGGCGTGCAGGCCGCCTGGCACATCGCGTTGGGCGTGGGAGCCGACGGTGACGGCCAGGGCGGCGTCGCCGGGCGCGGCGATCTTGGCCTCTGGATCGTTGAGGTAGGCGGGGTAGCTGGAGAGCCAGTCGCCAACGGCAAGGTGGGTGCGGTTGCCGGTGCTGACGACGATGACGACGTCGAGTTCGCGGGCGAGAGTGTCTATGGTGACGGTGAGTTCATCACGCAGGGCACCGGATGCGGGGACGGGCTGATTGATCGACAGGTTGATGACTCGGATGCTGTGTTCGGCGGCGAGCCAGCGGATGGCTTCCTCGATGATGAGGTGGGCCAGGCCGGTGACGGCGTAGTCACCGGAGGGATCGAGGTCCAGAACGCGGGCGCTGATGATCGGGTGTGGGGTGGGCAGCGTGGCGTTGGTGATTAGTGGGTCGAGGTCGCCCCAGACCGCGTTGCCGGCGACGGCAGTGCCATGCGCGTCAGCGGCGGCGAAGGTGTGTCCGCGCGGGAAGCCCTGGATGTGCTGGATGTGTGGCCCGGTCAGCGGGTTCAGGGTGTTGATCACGCCGTCGATCACACCGATCGGCGTCTGGGCCGGGTCCGGGGTGTGGTCGGGCATAGCGGAGGTGACGATGTCGCCGAGGGTGATGACGGCGCGCAGCGGAGCGCGGACGCGTTCGACGTCGACGTTGCTGAGTAATTCCTCGAGCAGCGGTCGGGTCGCGACGAGTCGGATGAGGGTTCGGTCCGGGCGGGTGTCGACGGCGGTTACGTGCACGAGCGGTTGTCCGGCGGCGTATCCGGCGACTGTGGCGATGACAGTGTTGACACGCTCGGTCGCGATCCGGTCGGTCGCGGCGGGCCAGAGCAGGCAGTCGATAGTGTCGGTCGGGTTGAAGGCCAGGCTGGCCAACGTTGGGTCACGACGATCCTCGGGTCCGTACAGTTCGATGCCGTCGATGTGATCGAGGAACTCGGCCCACGATTTGGGGTGGTCCCAGTTGACGTCGCGTGTCTGGCCATCGGGGAGGCCGGCGTAGTCGCTCAGGACAGCGGCGAGAAGTTCGCGTGATTCCCGCGTGCTGAGCACGTAGTAGGTCCAGTCCTCGCCTTCGCCGAGCGGGGTGAACCGTAGGCGCGCAAACGGGCCACTCGCCAGCCGCGTTGTGCCCCGGAATTTCAGGACTATGCGGGCGTCGTCTTCCTCGGTCTCGGCCCGCTCTGGGGGTATCTGCGCGGTGAAGGTGTCCAAGACAATGGTGAGGTCGGCGCCGTGCTCGAAGCGGCGCACGATCCGCTCCGGGGTGGGGTTGCCGCGGGCCCGGCGAGAGTCCAGCACCTGGGGGCCGGGCAGCGGCAGATGGTCCACCAGAGCAGAACTACCACGGTCTCACGTCAGAACGGGTTCGCCGCGCGGGCCCGTGTCCGAACCCTCTGCGCTACGACATTGCGGTCACCGCCAGCGACGGGACGTGATCGCGCGGACTGCCACCTCGACGTCATCGGCGACGGCGGTGGTGCGGTTGCCGGCGACGGCCGATCGAAGGGCCGCGTGCACGAGCGCTTCCGCGGCCGACTGTGGGTAGCCGTCCAGGGCTGCGGCGACCCTGTCGAGGTCGACGTTGCTGGCATGGCCAATGAACAGGCGGCTCAGTAGCTGGACGGTCTGGTCACGGGTCGGCAGCGGAACTTCGAGAACCTCGTCGAATCGGCGCCACATCGCATCGTCCAGCACCTGGCTGTGGTTGGTCGCCGCAATGAGGATCGACGGTCCGCGGTAGCGGTCGATCAGTTGCAGCACCGCGTTCACGACGCGGCGAAGTTCGCCGTGATCGGAGGGGTCGTCCCGGTCTTTGCCAAGACTGTCGAACTCATCAAAGAGCACGATGTAGGCACCGGTCGAGGCGAAGTCCATGACCCGGCGCAGGTTGGAGGCCGTCTCTCCCAGGTAGCTGGAGATCACGCTCTCGACCCGGACGGTGACCAGTGGCCGACCGAGGTCCCCGGCGAGGGCCTCGGCGATACTGGTCTTGCCGCAGCCGGGCGGGCCGTAGAGCAGGACACGGTTGCGCCTTGGTACCGCGAGCGCGTCCAGCGTTGACCAGCGGCTGACCTCATCGGCAAGCTCAGTCAACCGTCTCGCGAGGTCCGCGCCCAGGACCAGATCGCCCAGATGCCGCTCCGGCAGTGACACATCGGCCAGAGGAAGGGCGCTGTCCCGGTCCTTCGGCGGGTCCGGCAACGGTGCTTGGAACTGCGACATATGCACCGACGTTCCGCTGGCCAGGAGCCTCCGCAAGTCTTGGGCCAGGACGGTGTGGCGCTTGGCTTCTTCCTCGTCGATGATCGCCTGAGCCGCCCGCCGAAACAGCAGGTCGTCTCGGTCGCGATAGGCCGCCATGAGGTCCTTGAGGTGTCGGCCGGCCATGAGTCAGATGCTATCTGCAGTTGCTCGAAGCGTCAATTAAGTAGCGCTACTCTATTGGTATAGTTGTGGAGTGCCGAATCGCCCAAAGCGGGATGCCAGCCCGCACCGTGACGCGGCGGCCGAGCTGAGCCGACGACTGCGCGATGCCCGGTGCGAGAAACAGATGAGCCAGCAGGCCCTCGCAGTCAATGCAGTCGTGGCTATCGGTACGGTCCGGGCCTTGGAACGGGGGCGCAGCGTCGACCCGAGCTTCTTCACCGTTCTTGCGCTTGCACGAGCCCTCAACATCGACGCAGTCAACCTCTTAACCGGCATCACGGACGCGATCGCGGAGCCCCGGGATCCGCCCTGAGCCCTCAGGCCGGGTATTGAAGGCGAATCGGGAGGTCGCGCTTCATGGCATCGTTTGCGGCCCGTCCCGTGATCGACATGAGGGCTGAACGAGGCGTACTTCAGTAACCGCGCCCTGAATGTGAGACCGTGCTCCCGAGTCCCGGCTGCCCCTGAACCAATCGGGCGGCGGCTTCAGACCCCACCTACACCCGCGTCTGTGAAGAGCCCGTAATGGCCACCCGGGGCCGCGAGTCCAACCGGCTCTACGTCGACACGACCTACGATCCAGATGTGGCTACGAGCCACGAAGACGCCACTGAAGCGGACCAAGTTGAGGTGCTTGAGGGCGTGATAAGGACCAGCGGCGCCGAACTATCCGCCACGGCCACCCGCCGCGCCGAGGAGGAAGCCGCGGACGCCGAATGGCGCGTCAGGGCCCAAGGCGGGGCTGTCCTCGACGTGTACCGACAGCGACGCATCGCCGCCGGGCGTCGGGAGCAGGCGCGGCCATTCGATGACCGTGGCCGAACTCCCGGCGGCCCCAGGCTGTGACGAAGGCTGTTGGCTGGGAGGCTGACGGTGTGCCAGAGAAACTGGCTCCCCCGGATGACTGTGGGGTGAGCGCTGCGCGCCAACGGGGGAGGTGAGGCCGGGTAGGCGTCGAGCCGCCCATACCTGGCTCTTCATAAACGAGGTCCCTGGAAAAGAGGATGCGGCGTCGTGCGCCCTGGCGTCTCGAGGCTGAATGGCCGGTGTTGCCCCGGCACCTCTTGCTCAAGGTCACGGGTCACCGAGTTCGCTCGTCTCCAGACGCTCAACAAATTCGCGAAGGCTACGACACGACGTGAATACCGAGTACCCCAGCGTCTCCAACCGGGGTCCGTCTAGAGTCTCGGCGTCAAGGTCGAGAACGACGGGTTTGCCCATTCCCTCCTGGAGCCCGTTTGACCAGTACGCCTCGGCGACCGCTAGGATCTCGCCGGTCTCGGGGTCCGCGACCTCGACGTCCATTTCGGCCTGGGCGTAGCCCTCGGTCACCAGCCAGGCGCACAGCTGACGCACCTCGGTCGCACGGTCATCTGGCTCGCCGACGTAAAGGCCGGCCGGTGCGGCGGATTTGCGAAGCGTTGTCCACTCGGTCGGATCGACCGCCATCGCGGCCGGCTCCGCGGTGGTTCCGGTCAGGCTCGAGAGGAAGTCGTTGGTGGCCGAAGCCAGCAGCTCACGTCGGGCGGCAAGGAATGCCGGGTAGTTGGCGATCTTCCACACCTCTGGGTCGTTGGGCACCCACTGGCTCTCGAGGGCACCCGGGTGATCCGAGGCGATTTTGGCCATGTACATCTCAGGCTCCTTGTCGGAGATGTCGAGGTTTGTGCCCTGGGTGAGGAAGCAGAAGTTCGCGATCGCGTTGACCTCGCTACGTGGGCAACTCGCGGCGTACAAGCGCGCCTTGGGGAAGATGTGGTGGACCTGCAGGCCGCTCAGCTGGCCGAGCATGTGACGGACAGGGGTGTGCCGTCTCCCCAGTCTTGGGCCCGCTGGGTCCGGATCAGCAGATAGAGGACCGGGTAGAAGCGCGCCCCGAGACTGTTCCCGGCGAAGTCGGCCGACCTAACAGTCAGGTCGCCGCGCATCGCGCGAAGGTTCGCCATCAGCCCATCGATGCCGTCGTTGTCGATGGCGTGGAGGTCCTGGTTCAGCACCGTTTCTGTGGATCCGGCGTACCGCCCCCACATGCCGGCGTGGACTAGCCAGGCTAGCAGCCGGTCACGATCAACGGCTGTTGGGGGCTTGCCGCCGTTGTTGTGGGTGTAGCGCGCGAGGACGAGCAGGGCAAACTTGCCGAACATGACCCGGTCGTGGTCGAGGCCCAAACGGCCGGACACGACGTTCAACCAGCCGTCGATGTACTTACTGACGGCCGTCAGACCAGCCTGGACATCCTTGGTGGGGACGTCATTGAGGGCATTGAACAGAGCCTCGCCCGTGACGATCGCGTTGATGCCTCGTAGCAGCCAATCGAGGCGGAAGTCGAAGCCCGCCGTCTTCCATTTAGCGATTTCCTTGTTCATCGACTGGCGCGCCTCCGGCCAAGATGCGCCGATCTTCGCTAGGGCAAGATCGCCTTTCGAGAGCTTGGTCCCACCGGAGTTGACCCGGTTGAAGATGTCGACGACCACGTCCACGGTCTTGTCGGCCCCCGTCACCTCATCGATGTGGACGTCGAGGTCACGGATCTGTTGGATCCGGTTCACGCGGTTGACATACGTTTCGAACGTCTGCGCGTCCCCGTTTGAGAGCGTCTGGAGCGAGGCAAGAGCGTTTCCCAGACCAGACTTCATCAGGTTGCTGACATCGATCCACGCTGGGTTGCCCTTCATTTTTGCGGGTCCGTAGAACTCGAAGGCCTCGTCATCGATGTTGAAATAGAGGCCGGTGAAGGCCTTCTCGTGGCCCTCGAAGAACTTGGGAGCCGTGCCTCTAATGACGCCGTACAGGGTCGTGGCTCGCTGTTGCCCGTCGAGCAGGAGCTCCACGGTCCCGTCCACAGACACGGGGCCGCCTCGAGCCGCCGCCCCCTCTGCCTTCGTGTTCCAGGTCATGAACCCGCCCATGGGGTACCCGCGGTATAGGCTGGTGAAGAGGCCGCGGACTTGGTCGCGATTCCACACACAGCCGCGTTGGAACTCGGGCAGGGCGATGTCGCCGGAGTCGATCTGGTCCAGCACCTGCGAGATCTTCATCGACTCCGGTTCCTTTTGTCGGGTGATGCGGAGACGGGCGCTCCCCCGGAGGCGTATACCTCCTGAACAGACGTGATCCAGAACAGGTGCTTCGCATCTGCGCTGGACTTAGCGGGCAGGACACCCAGCTCCTTGGCCAGGTTGTAGAAACCGTGCCCCACGTCGACCCCGTCGCGGTGGGTGCATAGCGCCGACAGCAGGACTTTGCTGGTCGGGTAGTCCTGACGGGTGGCATCGCCGAGCATCTGGCCCATCGCGTGCCGCCCGCCTTCGGAGCCGAGGTCGAACGGGGCCAGCGCCGTTGTGTCGGCGAGCTCGCGGTTCAGTGCGCTGTACGTGGTGAGTTGCTGGTCGCGCGCGAGCGCGCGCAACCGTTCGATGGTGGCGTGGACGAGTTTGTCCCACTCCAGATCGTCTCGTCCGAACGGCATGTTCCCCTCAGCTTCCTGGGTTCTGTTCGGGCAGGATGTCGAGGGTGGGAAGCGCGTCGACGATTTTCATGGTCTCGAGGCTGACTGTGACGATCCGGGCCAGCAGATCGATGATGTACCGAGGGTCTGACACCTCCCGACTCCAGTCATTGGGGTCGTTGACGATCCCAGACGCCTTGTCGGTCTTCACCCAGTAGCGGTCCATGATCCACTCGATCGCCGAGCGTGACCCGAGACTGTAGCGGTACGCGTCCTCGGGGATCCCGCCGAGGGTGATGAGGCTGTTGTACACGATCTGCGAACGGTCGCCCTTCGTCGCGAACTTCATCTTCTTGTCGACCGCGAAGAAGTCGCATGCCGCGTCGCCGGCCGGTCCCTCGACGTCCAGTCCGTCAAGGGGGTACGGAGTGACGGACTCGTAGCCGAGATGGAGTCCAGACAGCGCGCGCCCCGCCTCAACGAACGGCCAGGGGTCGGCGACGAGCGGAACGCGCGGGAGCATCTTCTTGAGGTCGGCCGCATACGTCTCGCGGTACTCGGGCGAGTGCAGCAGCCCGTAGACGTAGAAGAAGATGTCGTCCTTCGTGATCGCGTCCCCGTATGCCGCCCGGAACGTCCCGAGCGCCTGGTCGGTGATGTTGTCGATCCTTTGGCGGCCGTTTGTTGCGTCGTCGCCGCCGCCGAAGTTCAGGAGACCCTCTGCGGTAACGGACTCGTATCGCCACCGGGAGAACGTCGAGTACGTGTGCATGGTGTGATAGCTCGGCATCACGTTCGTCATGAGGGTCGAGGGTCCGTCGGAGGACCCCGGGCCGACGCAGAGAATCGACGGGTTGCGGACCTCGGCCGTGGGGAACAGCCGCGGCAAGCGATAGACGCGCGCGATGAGACGACGGTCGAAGTAGATGTGTGACCGTTGGAAAGGTCGGTAGGCGATCTGCATCAAGTGGTGGTCCGAGCGGTCGGGGGCCTCGGGCAACCCATACGTCCCAACATCACTGACCAGCGCCCCGACGTTGTGCGCGAGTGCCACGCGGTTGTAGTTCACGAGCCATGCGTCCCTGGCGGTGAGCGTCCCGAGCGACGACATGCCGAAGACGCCCCTGTCATCAACTCGTTGGCCGGCGACGACCGGCACGAACGCTGCGAAATCGTCCCGCCGCTGCCGGATCCAGTCGCCGGATGAGTTGGGCACCAGGGCGCGGGAGTCAAGCGCGACAACGGATTCGGCATGGGTGAGGCGCTTGAGCTTGTCCTCCCGGGTCAGGTAGTCGCCGATGTCGGTGTAATGGATCGTCGCGGGGCCGGTCTTTTCTGGGTCCTTTACGAGGATCGTCAAGGCGACGGTCGCGCGGGAGCCTCCACCGAAAACCTTGCCGCCTTCCTTGCGGGACTGTTCGCCGACGGTGCGCTGGTTGCCACGAAGGTTCAGCACATGAATAGACGAGAAGTCCTCGGCCAAGGTCTTTCGCATGCCATCGGCGGAGTTGGAGTCGAGCCAGCCGCCGTTCGTGACGAACGCCACCACGCCCCGGTCCTGGATCCTCAGGGTCGCCCAGCGAATCGCGCGAACGTACGAGTCGTAGAGGTTCCGCACCAACTTGGCCTCGGATTTTGCCGCATAGCTACCTCGAATCGAAGCGTCGAGCGACGCATAAGAATCGTTTGGATTGTCATCGGCAGCCGACTCCTGGCCGACCGAGTACGGCGGGTTGCCGACGATGACGGTGACCGGAAGCGATCGTTGGCGGTTGATCCGCTCGTTGTTCTGCTCGAACACGAATCGGTCGTCCTCGTCGCCATCCTCGTAGGACTGGAAGGTGTCGGTGAGGACGAGCCCAGGGAACGACTCGTAGCCGATGCCCTCACGCGCCTCCGGCGTCGTCGCCTGCTCTCGGAGGAGGTCCTGGTAGGTCGTCTCGATGTTGACGGCGGCGATGTAGTAGGCGAGGAGCAGGATCTCGTTGGCGTGCAGTTCGTTGGCGTACTTGCGGGCGAGGTCGTGCTGCTCGATGAGGCCGAGCTGGAGCAGCCGGACGATGAAAGTGCCGGTCCCGGTGAACCCGTCGAGGACGTGGACGCCCTCGTCGGAGATGGACTGGCCGAAGTGCTCCCGGAGTGCCCAGTCGGCGGACCGGAGGATGAAGTCGACGATCTCGATGGGAGTGTAGACGATCCCGAGCTTTTCGACGCGCCGCTTGAAGGCCTTGGCGAAGAAGTTGTCGTAGAGCTCGGTGAGGATCTTCTGCCGGCCGGCGCTGTTGTCTATGTCGGCCAGGCGAAGGTGGACGGACTCGTAGAACCGGTCGAGGTCGGCGTTCTCGCCTTCGAGCCCGGCCTCGTCGAGGACGTCGAGCATCCGCTGCATGGTCTGGGCGACGGGGTTATGCGCGATGAAGTCGTAGCCACCGAAGAGGGCGTTGAAGACGGGCGCGGTGATGAGGTGCTGGGCGAGCATCTCGATGGCATCGTCGCGGGAGATGCCGTCGTTGAGGTTCCCCTTGAGGCCTTCAAGGAACGTGGCCAACTCCCGTGAGGCCGGCGAGGTCTCGTCGGAGAGGAGGCCGTTGATCCGGGCGATGTGCTGGCCGGCGATGTCGGCGACCGAGTTGGCCCATGTCTCCCAGTAGCGGCGCTCACCGACCTTGGTCACGATCTTGGCGTAGATCGCGTCCTTGAACTTTTCGAAGTCGAGCGGCAGCGCAAGCTGGGTGACCTCGATTCCATCCCTTGACTTCTTGTCGGTGTCGAAGACCAGGATCTTGTCGGTCTTCCGCGCATTGAGGTCGAGCTTGTTGACCATCGCCGCGAAGCGGTCGTCATGGGCGCGGAGCGCCTGGAGAATCTGCCAGACGACGCGGAACGCGTCGTTGTCGTCGAGGGCGGCCTCGGGCGTCGACCCGGACGGGATGACGACCGGCAGGACGATGTAGCCCATCTGCTTGACCCCCGCCGGGTCCTTGCGCATCACGCGGCCGACGGACTGGACGATGTCAACTTGGGAGCCGCGCGGGGACAGGAACAGGACCGCGTCGAGCGCGGGGACGTCGACGCCCTCGGAGAGACAGCGCGCGTTGGTGAGCAACCGGCATACGGTCTCGTCCTCGGGCGCGCCGTCCTTGAGCCACTGGAGCAGGCTGCCGCGCTCGAGGGCGTTCATCGTGCCGTCGACGTGCCGGACCTCGATGCCCAGGGCGTTGGACTCCTCGACCTCGACTTGGCTGCGGAGCCGGTCGACGAGTGCAGGGTAGGCGGCCTCGACGAGCTTGCTCGACCTGATGCTTGGTGCGAACGCGACGGCTCGACGCATCGGGGAGAGGTCGAGACCCCCCATGCCCTCTGGCGTCTGGCTGCCGAAGCGCTTGGCCAGACCGTTCCAGCAGCCGATGAGCTTGGACGCGTCGGAGAGCTTGAGCTCCTGGTGGGTGCTCATCTCCTGCTGGAAGGTCGAGGAGACCATGTCCTCACTGACCGTGAGGACGAGGACCTTGTAGTCGGTGAGCAGGTCCCGTTCGACGGCTTCGCCAAAGCCAAGGCGGTGCAGAACGGGTCCGAACAGTGTCTCGTCGTCCATCGAGGTGAGGACAGCCTCGTTGGCCCTGGCCCGGTCCCGGACGTTGGGGTCGAACAGGCGCGGGGTCGCGGTCATGTAGAGCCGCTTGGCGCCGCGGAGGTAGCTGTTGTCGTGGACCTTGACGAAGCTCGACTCTTCTTGGCCGGCCAGGGTGACTCCGGTGGTTCGGTGCGCCTCGTCGCAGACGATGAGGTCGAAGTCCGGCATCCCGGCCTGCTGCGCCCGGGCGATGACATCGATGCTCTGGTAGGTGGAGAAGACCACGGTGAACTGGTCGTCGCCAGAGCGCTCGAGGATCGCGGTGGCGAGCGACTGGGTGTCCGTCGTCGCCGGGACGATCAGGTCGTGGACCTTGAGGTCCTCGGTCCCCTGGCCGACCTTGGTGTCCGAGCAGACGGCGAAGGCCCGGAACTGGATCTCGGACTCCTGTTTCCACTCCCGAAGTGTCTGGTTGAGCAGCTGGATGCTGGGGACGAGGAAGAGGACGTTTGTTGGCTCGGTCTTGCGGCTCGTTGCGAGGTCCTCCGCGATCTTTAGCGCGGTGAAGGTCTTGCCCGTCCCGCACGCCATGATCAACTGGCCGCGGTCTTGAACGGCCAGCTCGTCACGCACGTCGGCGAGAGCCTCACTCTGGTGGTTCCGCAGGACCTTCTTCCCCGTCGTCGGGAGGATCGACTGGGGCGCGCCCCAATTGATCTGGGACCAGTCGACCTTGGACTCCAGCAGGTCGGCGACCCCGATCCGGACAACCGGAACGGTCAGACCGTCGAGCTGCTTCTCGGCGGTCGGGCCCCAGTCCTTGGCGGTCGACACGACGATCCGGCCGGTGAACTTGCTGCGCGCCGAAGCGGCGATGAACGAGTCGATGTCGGCCTTGGAGACGTGGTGTTGGGGGTCGTAGAACTTGCACTGAACCGCGCACCACCCGCCGCTATGGATGTCGCGGGCGACGATGTCGATCCCGTGGTCGTGCTGGTTGCCGCGCTCGGGCCAGTCCTGCCAGAGGTACACCTCGCCGAAGCGGTCTGCAAACTCCGGCGCCGTGCGCAGGTAGCTGGCGATGAGCCGCTCGAAGGCGCTGCCCTTGCCGGTGTTATCGGCCCCGTAGGCATTCCATATCTCGTCGAGTTTGCCCAGCAGGTACTCGTACGCTGACTCGACGGCGCTGACGGTCCCGGTGCTCTGATCCACGTTCGCACCATACAGAAGCGCCGCTGGTCGTTGCGGGTGGCCGGGATTCGGCGTTTGACGACGCCTCTCGATGTGGGGCTTCTAGTGGTGTCCTGACGTGGGGAACCTGAGTACGGGTGGTGGGAGCAGTGCTGTCGCTGCCTCGGCCCACGCGGGTTGTGAGCGGTTTCGGCATACTGATCCCTTGGTCATCGGCATCGGCCGGCGGACCCTCGCTGACAAGCTCGGACATCCGGATTTCTCGGCCGACATCCCGGAGGCGCGCTGGATGCGGGCCATGACGTTCGAGCGGCTCGTCCAGAACGAGAAGTTCGTCTCCGAGCTGCTCACCACCGCGGTCGGTGCGTTGCGGCTGGCCCGTTCTAACATCGCTCTAAACGCTCGTCTGGCAGCACAAGGCACACCGGGCGCTGCTCCGGGCGAACCTCGCCCTGCGTCCCGATCTCGACCCAACGCGGGGCTCGTCGCACTCAGCCCTGATCCACCGACGTTTGATTTCTCGTGTGCGTTGGTGCCTTTCTTCGGGTTCGTAAGTGGCCTTTTCGGATGTGGGCGTGGCGGATTCGTGCTGCATTTGCCGACCGACTGGCCCTCGCCGGTCTGTCCGGTTCTTCCACAGTGGCCCAACACACCCACCAATCGGTTGAGTCGGCCTGGGGCGCGGTGTCGGGATTGCTCCCGGTCCGTTCCCCAGGCCGCTCGCCGAACCCGGCGTGCGACTTTCACCGCACCGGGCTCTCCACAGTTGCTGCCGGCGTGACGTGGTTGTGCATTGTCCAGGGGTTGGGGATCGTGTTGCCCCGGCAGCGGTATCGGGTGACCGGCACCGTTTCCAGGTTGAACAACTCGGTCCCGTCCACCGTGATCGGTTTCCACCGCCCATCGGGGGTGGTGAACCTTCGGCGGACGTCCTTCCACTTCCAGCGGTGCAGCGCCCGCATCCACCGGACCACGCGCCACCACACGAAGTGGGCTAGCGCGTGGAAGGTGTGTTTGGCCACCGCATGCTTGAAGTAGCTGGCCCAGCCGCGCATGATCTGGTTGAGCCTGATCAGCACGACCCTGGGATTCTGCTGCGACGTCCTGTTCGTCAGGGCACGCACCTTGGCCTTCAACGACCGAATCGGCCGGGTGCCGATGAAGGTGTAGACGTGCCACTTGTTCGTCCCGAACTTGCGGCGCCACTGGATGTGGAACCCCAAGAAGTCGAACCCCTCGCTCATGTGCACCACTTGGGTCTTGGACTCAGAGAGCCGCAGACCCAGCGGTTGGAGCACGTGTGCGACATCTTCGCGCAGGGCCTCGACGTCGGCACGGGTGCCGTGCACGAGCACGACGAAGTCGTCCGCGTAGCGAACGGTCCGCCAGTTCGGCTGGCCCGTGTTCCGACGTCGAGCGCGGAGGCTGGACGTGGCCATGTCCCCAGTCGGCTGCCACCCACCGTGCCAGGGCCTCGGCAAAGTCGATTCATGGTCCGGTGAGTAGCTCGATGGGGCGGGTGGCGTCGCGGCCGTGATGTCGTAGTCCGGCGGCGATGCTGGTCCAGCCGGTCAGGCGCAATAGGGTGAGGGTGGTGTTGCGCAGGGTGGCCATGACGTGGGGTCCGTTGCCGACGCGGAGCTGGTGGCGGTCTTCGTCGAAGACGACGTCGCGGACCCAGTGCAGGGCGTTCTCGATGGCCCAGTGGCCTTGGATCCAGGCGGCGACGAGGCGGGGCGCGGCCTCGGTCATTGGGACCGAGCAGATGGTGTAGACGACCTCGATTGTCTTGCGAGTGTTGACGATTCGAGTGCGGCGGATCTGCAGGACCTGGGCGGCGCCGGGCCAGTCGACCCAGGCGGGGACCTGCACGGCCTTGACGGTCCGCCGCACCCGGCGTCCGTGCCCGGTCTCGACCGAGGTGTGGCCTGGCACATCCTTCCAGGGCAGGTCTTTGAGTCGGGCGCGCAGGCGCGGCTGGTTGCCCTTGACGGTCATCACGTAGTCCGCCCCGCGGCCGACCAGCCAGGTCGCGGTGTCGCGTTGGCAGTGCAGCGCGTCAGCGGTGACGACTGTCCCGGTCAGGTCCATCGGCTCTAACAGGTCCTTCAGGGCGGGGATCTCTGCTCTTGTCCGGCACGGCCCGCTGACCCACCACGACGCCCCGCTCGTGCTCCAACGCGGCCAGCAGGTGCGGCCGGGTCCCGCTGGTCGCGGCACCGCGCATCGACTTGCCGTCCACGGCGATCACGCGTCGCCCGCCGGCCTGCCCGACCCTGGTCGCCACCCACGCTCCGAGCCGCCGGTCGAGTTCATCGGCGTCCACCATGGCCAGCGTGCGGCGGATCGTCGACTCCGACGGCACCCGCCCGCCCGGCCCGATGCCCAGTCGTGTCAACGCTTCCCGGTCGGCATGGGCTACCCACTCACCGATTGCCAAGAGCGTTCGCGCCCCGGCCGTCACCGCCGCCGACGCCACCGACAAGATCCCCGACAGAGCGTGCCGCACCCCGCGCGGGTCCCGCGGATCGGGCACCAGGGCAAAAACCTCGAGCAGTGGGATGCGCGCGAACGCGGTCGTGGGAGAAGATGACATAGCGGCGTGGGGCTTCCTGGCGACGTTGGCTGTGTGGAAACTCCATCGTCACCACCAGCCCCACGCCCACCACCGGCAACACGCCGCGCATCAGACCGTGTTCTTGCAGGTCAACGCCCCGTCAGCCGACTTTGCCGAGGCCATGGGGCGGTAAGGACCAGCGATACAACGAGGCCGGCGGCATCCCAGCCCTCCCGTCGTCTCACATCTAGTCTCATTCGTGTTCGTTCAGGGGGGCTCCTGCGCGGCCTCGGGGGTCGCCGTTGAGCGTGTCCGTACGGTCGCAGCGCGCTCTGACCCCCTCGCGGCAGACCTCGAAAGCGTGTGTGGGGGAAACTCCACCGTGGGTTCAAATCCCACCGCCACCGCCATTCCGGACCTGGCTGTCGTCAGTGCGAGCATGTTGGCCACGCCGCGCCTACCGGGCATGGTGGGCGGAGTGTGGTGAAGGTGCCCGCAGGTCATCGGCGCGTTGCGGGCGCTGCGCGCGGTGTGGCTCAGATGCGCGCACCGCAGCTGCTGGGGATGTCCGAGGGAGATGCCGCCATCGCAGATCGGATATAACTGACTCACCTCGTCCTAGGAGTGCTCATGGCGCGCCCGGTGATCGCCGTCGTGAACGGACCCAACCTCAACCTGCTCGGTGAGCGGGAGCCGGCGCTCTACGGCTCGACGACCCTCGCCGACATCCAGGAGCGCTGCGTCTCCCGGGCCGACGCCCTGGGTCTTGACCTGGACTTCCGGCAGACCAACCACGAGGGCGAGCTCGTGACGATGGTCCAGGAGCTGCGCCACTCGGCGGGAGTGGTGGTCAACGCCGGTGCCTACACCCACACGTCCATCGC
>JAABUN010003493.1_pt1 | contig 24191 bp, 19 predicted proteins | sample 5559311 | NCBI WGS metagenome assembly JAABUN01 (sample SAMN10711877, study PRJNA513370) | rock metagenome | isolation source: Antarctica rocks | place: Antarctica: Victoria Land, Siegfried Peak sud
GCCGTCAGATTGTGGTTCTGCGTGCCGGTAGCGACGGTGTTGTTGTCGTATTCGTAATCGGTTCGCGCGGCTCTGACATTCGCCCCGCTGAAGATTTCCGTCGTTTTGACTAAATTGAAAATATGCGTGCCGGCGTTCGTATAGGACGAGCTGTTCTCATAAGCGGTGCGCGTATCCCTCAAGACCGTCGTGCCGTCGTAATCGTATTCTTTTTGCGAAATCAGTTGATTGTAATTCGTCCCGTATATTAAATCCGCCTTCAGAACCTGTCCTCTTTCGTCCGTTATCTCGGTGTGGTTCGGGCGCGGAGAATCATAGCTGCCCTGCTCCCAAGTAACCACCGATTTGCTCAGTTGTTGATTATTGCCGTCGAGCGTTTCGTCCTGATATATAAGCCCGTCATACCACAATCCGGGCGCGTTATAAGAAGTTTGTTTGCTTTTGACGCCGTTCGGCTGCGTTATCGTTATAGTGCGCGGAGTCGAATTGTTGTGAATGTCGTAGCTCGTTACCGCCGGGGCATCGTCCATTCCCGCCCAGCTTTCCGTCAAAGCTCCGTAAGTGGGAGCATCGGTTAAACCGTAATCGGCTTGTAAGGGATAACTGTAAACCGCCTGTTTGGACATTTGACCGGGTGTTACCGTTCCCTGTTCATAAGGACCAGCCGACCAGCTCATCGCTCTCTGCTCTAAAACTTTGGCAATCATTCCGTAAGAGGAATACGAATCGGCGTCGTCGAACCAGTAGCCCGTTCCCGTGCCGGGATAATAAATCGCGTCGATTACGCTCGGATTCCAATCGGCGGCGTCAGGAGTTAGCGGGTAGGCGAAGCCCGCACTTAAGCCAATCTGTTTGTAGTGCAGTTGAACGGCGATTCTCGTTCCGGCGTTATCCATTTTCGGAACGCTGACGGAGATTAAGCGATTGTTCGAGTCGTAATTGAAGGTTACGACCCGTCCCATCGTGTCGGTAACGGTTTGTATTTCCGGTCCGCGATTGTTGCGGTAAGTGATATTGATGTAATTGCCCTGGGCGTCGGAAATCTGCGTCGGAAAAGCCTGCTGACCGTTCGCCGTCGAGCTGTTGTAGCTGATTGTCGTTCCGTTCGGCAGCTTGGCGGAGCCGCTCAGACCTTTTCCGTATTGGCTCGACGAATAATAACAAGAGTAGTCGATAAAAGTTCCGTCGGCGGTATGACCGCTGAAGTTGGTCGACGAATAGCTGCCGGAAGTATAATTGGAAATCGTTCCGTTGTAGCCGTGCCGCGTGCCGTCGGCGTCATCCATCATACAGCCGCCGCTCGTCCCCATAAATATCATCTTGCCGAAGCCGAGCGACCAGCCGGGCGCGGGAAAGCCGCGGTCCGAATCATACGACATTTGATTGCCCGATTTGTTCCAGAGGCGCGAGTTGTAATTTAGCGAAAGATTAAGGTCTATGCCGCGCCCCGGCAGAGCGACGACCGGAGCCGAAAATTGAAAGTTGCCGTTGCCTGCGCCGGCGTCGGGCGAGGTTCCGGGCGGATTGCCGATTTCATTGCCGGGGTCGTCCGCCGTCCACCAGTTATTATTGTCCCAACCCTGGTCGTCTATCGGGCGCATTATTCTTTTAGATGCCGCCGATTTCGACTTTGAAGCGTTTTCTGAAGCGACCTCGGCATTTTCATATTCGGCGGCATCGCTTCCGTCTCCGGCATTCGGTCCTTTTAACTTTTCGCCTGCCTTGTCTGCCGATGGATAATGCAGCGCCGCGGACTGTTCAGCAGCTTTATCGTCCTTTTTCTTATCTTTGTAATCTTTCTTCGACGAGATGAATTCGGTGGAATATTTTTTCTGCTGCTTGAGCTTTTCGACGTTTGTCAGCTTGCCGCTCGCTTCGTCGGCTTTGATTTTCTTCATCACCATCAAGGCTTTGTTTTCTTCGACGGTAAAACTGATTTGCTTCTTGAATCCCCCGGTTTCAGCCGCGACAACGAATCTGCCGGTAAGTCGTGCCGGGAAGTTACCGTCGGCTAAACTACGAACTTGCAGATTTCTGCCGACATCCTGCATCGTCCATTTGAATTTCAGCCCGCTTACCGGACTTCCGTCAGGCGAATAAGCTATAGCGGAAAAGTTGACCGGTTCGCCCTGCCTGACGGTGATATTCTCCTCGCCCGGCAGTATTTCGATTCTGCTTATCGATTGAGTTTGTTTTTTCGCAGATAAAAACACGAGAAGACTGTTTCCCCAACCGGAAAGATTGGTTCCGAAATTACCCGACAATAAATTAAAGCGAGCGTCCTGATATGCTTCGCTCAAAGAAGTTTTTATCAGGAGCGGAGCGGCGGGCGCGGAAACCGTGAAGATACAGATGATTAAAAATGCACAGGTAATTCGGGCGAAACGGTTCGGCAAATCGTTTCTGTGCAGTTGGTTTTTGGAGTCGTTTCGCTTGCGGTTTCCGGTTCTTTTGCCGGTAATTTCGGTTAACCTTTTCATGATTTTATTGCTGCTTACGGCAGTCCTTTTCCTCAACTTTTTGTATGTGGCGACAATCAGCTTCGAGCGTTTAACTCTTATCTTTAAACTATTTCGCAATTACGGATTTTTTTGAAAACGAGTAATAGAATCAGAAATCCGAGTGCTGGTTGATTTATATAAAATGAAATTGGAAACGAGTGGAAAAATGCGGTATGATGCAGGGTGTTTGGTTCGGCATCAAACGAGGCGCGTCTTTTCGTGGTTCGTTCGGTTACGAATAAGAGGAGCTTGATTTCGGTTATTACCAGTAACCGATTTCAGGCTCTTTTCTCATTCGGACAATTTCTTTGCTTAAATTAAAATTCTAAATTTGAAAGATCTTTGCCAAAAATTCTCGAGTAAAATCCTAAAGTTAAAATTCCTGCTCTTTTCTCTTGTATTTGCAGGTGAATTAACGTGTGCAAAGAGTCGGTTAATCTTCATTGCAAAATAATCGAGCGCCTCGAAAATCACTGTACGCTTGTGATTCGACGGCATCTGCCGCCAGACAAAATTAATTTTTATGATTGTTGAAGAATCTTAAACCGCAGCCATTGGGAGTCGGTCAAATCTTCTTCAAGGATTTCTGTTGCTTTTGCTATATACCTTAACCCGAAAAATCGGAAAATCAAGCATTATTTACTACCATTTTCCGCTATTTACTACCCGTTTCTGCTTTTTCGACAATTCTTTAGCACTGCGCTGAATTCTTCAAAGAAATTATTGCGCCTTTTCAAATCGGTGGTGGAAGGCTGGCAGCCGGAGGCCCAAGACCTGGAAAAACTAAACCGCGAATTGATCGTTGTGCATCGCCATCAAAGATTATCATTTACAAAAACGGCTTTGTTTTTGAATGGATTGAACGCACCGGAGCGCTCGATGCAATGCTCTGGCAAATTTCCGAATCGGCAACAGATTTGCTTTTGAACGGAGATTTGACCAGAGTTCGCCTGTGCGAGAACAATGTTTACAACTGGCTATTCTTGGACACAAGCCGCAACAGGAGCCGGTAATGGTGCGATATGAAATTGCGGTAATGTGGCGAAAGTTCGCAGATTCAGAGCAAAACAACAGAGCGGCTGATAAATTCAAAAGCGGTTCTTATTATTCGGCTTTGAATGCTTGAAAATTCATTGTCTGCGAAATTATCTGATTTGAATTATATTTGCCTCGCTGCTACCGCCGGATTTAATTTCGTAAATCCTATCGAATACTAACCAAAATGGAGTTGGCAATTCTGTATAAGGTTTGTTCCATTCTAAACTCAGAAACAGATCTGCTTCTTGTGATCGGGAAAAGTCTTCTGCACGAAACGCATATTCCCTGAGCCAAGATATTTGCGTCGGATCGCCGAATTCATCGAATTCCGGGTATTCAGGTGCATATTCTTCACCACCTTCGCATTCATCTTCAAAAAAACTATCGCTGTTAGTTTTCGCTTTATTAATGCGGGGAGCAGGCGTTAAATCTTGACTGTCGTATTTTTCGACAAGTTCGCTTGTCACGCCGCTCAAAAATAACAACTTACCACCTATGCAAATCATTTTTCCGAGCGCTTGATAAAGTATTTCACGCGGCGGCTCAAGAAATTTTTCGGTATTCTTCATCCATTCATCGGCTCCTACTTCGCATATATCCTGCTGATTTCTAAAAGTTGTAACTTGCGGGTAAAGCCAGCCTATGTTTTCAGTCGAACGCAGATAGTCGGAAATGCAGCAGAAATAATTAAGGGCGATATCTGAGTTGCCTAAAACCAGTGTAGAACTTCCGCCCAGAAAGTGAACTATAGGAATTTTTTCATCAAATGTAACAAACATAATTTTCTTAAAAATAAACTTGTAAAAGATGCAGTTGTAACCAACTGTTTCATCTGAAAGTTTCTTGGTTTCCTTTTATTCAAAGTGTTTTGTTCACGCTAAAGCAATCAAATCGCGGGAAAGCGTTTCTAAAACGCGTTTTCCCAAACGAGATGGAATGGCAGCTTCACCGTGTGCCAAACTTACCGGAATCAAAGCGTTCGAGTAGCGCGAAGAACCAAGCGCATCAAACAAATTCAACGCGTCCGCCAGCCGCGGAAATTGCTCGGTCAAGGCTGTGTTCAAATTTCTATGTTCGGGCTTTAAAAAGGGCAGCGTGGCAACAATCTGCGCGCCGGATTTGGTTCTGTAAAAAAACTTCCTGCCGAAGTATGTGACATCGCCGTATGGGTGAGTGTTTTTTGTTAAAACGACAAATTTACGAATGTATTCATCGGTGGGCAACAGTGCGGTTTGAAGCGGAATATCAAGACCTTTGTGCTTTGATTGTGTTTGACAGCAAAGCTGGGCGAAATGCTCGACGAACAATCCGCTTTTTTCTATGCCGACTAGCAGCAAATCCGTACTTGTTTCTGCTTTCAACTTTTCGTTGATCCGGTGTAGTTCGCGGCTGATGGCGCGGCTCAGCCATCCGGGTCTGCCGAAAACGGCAAGCGGACCGTCCAAAACAATTGCCATCTTCGCCAGCACGCCCAGCATTTTCTTCTGCTCCAAAGAACGAAGAATGTGAATTAGCCACAATCGTTCGGTAACGTGAATAATTTCGCCGAATGCGGTACCGTTGTCGCCGAGCGGGTTGAATTTTTCATAAAGCCGCATCGCATCCGTTGAATGACACGAAAGCTTTAATGTGCAGCTGCATTCTTTTGTTCCGGAAATGCGCTCGTACGCCGCCTGCGGCGTTTCATGCGAACACATTTCCCCATACGGGCAGCTTTGAACGGGCATCAAGGGTTTGTAAGCCAGCAGTGCTTCATAAGTATCAAGCAGCGTTTCACCATCATCGAAAGCGCGCTGCTCGCGGAACAGGTCAATAACTCCGCGCCTGAAACTGCTTTGCGGATCTATTTCGCCTTCATAAATGATATTGCAGCCGGCTAATACCGTGTCGGCAGCGCCGCTGGTACAGGTTTTTCTCATTTCGCGCGGATCAGCCGGGCGCATCAAATCAAGCTCCTGCATTTTCTTGAGTTTTAGAAGCACATCGGTGATTGTCGTGTAAGCAATTTTAGCCGATGCCGATCCGTTGGTAACCGGAACTTCGACAAAGCTCCCGTCAATGGAAAGAACAAAATCGGGTAGTGACGGCAATCCGGTTTTGTTCAGTTCACTAGCGGAAACTATTGAATAAAATTCATCTTTAGCTTCATCAAATTCTACCGGCGCGGACAATTTATATTTGCGCAGAATTTCTTTGACGCGAACATTTTCGGACATTCTTTTGACTGAATTATACTGAGCGAATTCGTTTTGATACGGCATTATTGTTTCTCCTTGATATTTATGTTTGTCGTCTTTTTCAAATTGTTTCCAACTTTCACGGGGCGCTTGTCGCGTTGCTTTGATTTGAAAATGTTAAAAGCACAAATCAAACTTCAAATCGTTTGATTTGAACGGGCATAACGAACAAATTGCTGAGCGTTTTAACGCGAAGAAAACCTTTGTCCTGAGCGCGGCGAATCGAAGACTCGAAATCCGCGAAATCATAATATTTGCAAAGCTCTCTGGTTTCGTCCGTGTTGTTCAAATGGGCGACGAAAAAGTTCGCCGTGTTTTTTAAAATGTTTTTTTGAATGCTGGAAACTTCCTGCGTTGCATACACCAATCCGATACGGTATTTGCCGCCTTCTTTGGCTGTTCTAACCCAAATGTTTTTAAGATCTGTTTCGCTGCCCGCCGGCAGAATGGTGTGAGCTTCTTCCAAATAGATAAGAATTTCAGCCGGCTGTAAGCCGTTGCGAAAAGCTTCTTGATTAAGCCGGAAAACCCTTTCCATCAGGCGTGTCGCGTTGGCACGGTTGATTTCCTCGTCGCCGCTTGATTGGTCAATGATGATTAATTTTCCGGCGATCAAATCGCGGTATATTGCTTCGGCATAATCACCCGCTAATTCCGGCGTGTGCTGCGGCACTAATTTGCCTATTTGACGAGATCCGTTGGGAAAGCGAAACATTTCTAAAATCTTTTTTAATGTATCGTCCGCCCAGCCATCGCCTGTTGAACTTTTAGCAGCGTATGCCGCTTCGAACACCGCATAACCGCTGGTTCTATCGTAGATAAAGTCGTAAAGGTATTCGCAAGCCTGAGCTAATTTGTCCCAGGAAGGCGTACCGTCCGAAAGTTGCCGCGCCGCCTGGGCATGGTCTACGGCACGCGCTCCGCTGCTCGCTTCAAGCGCCGCAATCAAATCTTTGCAGAACAACCCTTTTACAATCGGCTTGAGCGCTGCAGGCGGTTCGAATCCGGCTTTTTTCAGCAGTGCGCGGTAACACAAAACATGGCGGTTGTACCGGGTAACAGCGGAGAAGTTTGCCGGATCCGGTTCATCAAACGTTACCTGCTGGAAATTGCGAATGAATTTTGATGTGTCGCCTTCGAGCGCGTTGTCGATGATACTTTTACCGGTCTGGAGATTTTCCGATGCGTAAAAATTAAGGAGCATCAGTTTTCTGCCCGGGTCTTTCGGATGCGCGGTGATTCCGTAGGTTATGACATCCGCCGGTTTTGCAAGCGGGTGCGAATCGCGCAAATTTTTAATTGCGGCGGCAACGCGCAAACCGCCGGCGTCCTGCGTATTTTCGTTAGCATACTCGCCGTTGGCATCAAATATAAGCTGCCCGACTTTCTTTTGTTTTTTGTCTTTTGCAGCGGGAAGATAGCGCATTTCGTGAACGGCTTTGACAATGATTTTCGTCGTGTTGGATTTGCCCGACCGTGTAATACCGAACAAAGCGGTTTTCTGCGCCAACAAGTCTTCGGGCAAAATGCTGAAATCCACTCCGCCAGTATTTTGAAAATCGCGGGCGGTTGAAGCATAGCGAACTTGTCCGACCGGAACGCTTGCTAATTCGGATGAAATCGCTTTGCCCGGCTCGCGGAAGTTGACTATTTTTTCCAGTGCCGTCGCGTTGGGCTTGTAAACTTTTAATCCTCTGTTCGGATAAAAATTCGGAATGTCGCTGCCGAACCGCAATTCAAGTTTTCCTTTTGCGGCGCCTTCTTCACCTTTCGTCAAATAAAAAGTTCCTAAAACGCGGCATTTGATTCCGGCGTAAGATAAAAGATTTGCCGTTACCGCATCCATAGCTTCGGTATCATCCCAATGAACCGATGCTTCGCCGCTCACTCGTTGACCGACTTCAACGCGAATGCGTTCAGCTTCCATTGAATTGGGAAGCGGCGCCGAATCAAGCACGCGCAGCAAAATCAAGTTTGCGTCTTCCTGCTCAAAATCGGTGCCAAACTCTGCGTCGACGCGGGTCGCAAGCAGCAGGCACATGCTGGGGACGCCGCCAACGCGGCAGCGAAAATTATCGTGAATCTGCACAAATGCCGATTCGTAATTCAAAGAATAAACGTCGCCGATCAACTGGTCGGGCTGAACCAGCTCGCCAAAAATACGCCGGCTTTCCAACCGGAGCATTTCCTGCTCGTCCGTCGCTAAACCTGTTGCTAAATGATGTGATTTCATAATTAAATTTCTCCTAAAATTATTTTGAACATTTGAATATGTGATCCAATAAAGCCTGTTTATAAAACCGTTTCGTAATGAATTTATCCGCCTGGCAAGTCATCTTCGTTTGCTCCGGATAAAACTTTCAGCAAATGCGCGCTCGCCAAGCTCCGCCAACTCGCCAAAAAATGAATCTGCCGTGAAATAAACATATTTGATTTGCTTCTACGGTTATGTTCTGTGTTCGCAAATGAAAAACACGAAGATATTCAACTGTTGCCATCCAAGAAGCGCAAAATTTATCCGCACCGATTTGGGCTTTTGAAAGAACGCGAAAACCGTGTAACTTCAAATCATCTTGATTAAGCCGCATCAAATTTAATCGTCGTTCAAAAAGTTCCGTAACAGTCGAATCGTCTGGTATCTCTACTTGCCAGAAGAGAGTGGTTTCTTCCGAAAAAAGAGCGACATCGGCAATGGCGATTAAAATGCTTGAATTTTTTGTGCTGTGTTCCGAATGCGTATTTTTAGTAATTTGCATATAATTTCGTTCGTGTTCGTTTTTTCAAGTTTCTTAAACCAGTAAACCGGTGCGGCGTTCGCGTTTATCAGTTGTCGCGTTAGCGATAAAGCATTCTCCGATTGCAGGTAGAATTTTTGTCCGGTTGCGTTTTTAATCCACGAATGACACAGTAGGACTATTTAGTCCTACTGTCAAATCATAGAATAGTAATGTAAAAATATGTTTGTTATTCGTTACAGGAGTTGATAATTAGGTGAGTCGAAAATCTCGTCTGCGTGTAAAAAATCTTCCCGGAAAGTTGCGGAAAATAAGGCAAGCGTTAAATTTGTCGCAAGGCGGAATGCTTCAATTGTTGGATTTTGAAGAGTTGACCGACCGCAGCATTATTTCCGGCTACGAACGCGGCGAACGCGAGCCGCCGCTGCCCGTTGTGCTGCGCTACGCTCGCGTTGTAGGAATAAGCGTTGATTGCTTAATTGATGATGATTTGAATTTGCCTGAACAAATCATCCGTAACATAAGCTAATTCGGCGGCAAGCGAAACAAATTGGATGGTTTGCTTTTTTGAAATTGTATTAATCTGTTTTAATAATTTTTGGTGTGAAAGCTGTAAAGTTTACAAAGGAAAAGTGCGATTTCGTTTTCTAATTCAAAAGAACTCAAAAACCAAATCGCACTTTTTTAGCTTAGATCAACACATTCCTAGACTTGGCGTAACTCCTCAATTTAGAAACATTAAATCGGCGAGCCGCCAGCCATCATCGAATTTTTTGAAACGAGCTAGTCCTTTTCTTTCGGAGGTAAAATCGGCGGTGTTGTTTCTGCCGCCGCCGAAAATATTGAACTGGTTTTTCTTCAATGCTTCCTGTAATTCCGGCGAAAGTTTACTAAAAGCTGAACTGTTCGGATCGAATGCTTCACCTAACTCGGTCGGCTTCCATTTATAGGTGAAGTCGACACGTTTGTTGTTTGGATTCTCGTCAATAATTCCGGTAACTTCCGGTGGTTGACGCACGGCGAGCGGCAATGATTGGTCGCTTACGCTCAACTTCAAATCAGTCCATAACGCTCGTCCTTTATCGGTAAGTTCGCTGCGTGTTTTGAACTTCCACAATCCCAAATTTGTGTCGTAGTTTTTCTCGCCAATTTGCGCCTCAATCAATTCCGGCTTTTCGAAATATAATTTTATGTAACCCAATTGTTCAGGAACCGCAACTTGCGGCTGGCTCTCTGCGTAAAAGCTTTTAGCGCGAGGAATTGCGGTTTCAGCCGTATCATCGGCGGAAGTTTGGTAGACGGTTACGCCGCCTACATTATTGAATCGCCCTGACACATCAACCGATAGTGTCGACGCTGCGGTAAAACGTTTGTCAGATTCGATTGCTGTGATTGCTGTTCCTCTCGTAACGCCGCCGCTGAGCGACGAACACGCGGCAACCAACACGGCGGTGAAAATTAATGCGGCGAATAAACTGTTCGCGAAGATTTTTGTGTTTTTCATTTTTTTTAAATTTGCACTTTTTATTAAGTGTTTCCGTCTAGCATTGCTTAACATCTTTGGAATTATTTAGCCGTAAAAATAATGGACGTATGTTGGCTTGTAAAGATTTGCGAAAATCTAAAAGCAAAAATTCAAAGTTGAACAATGTACCTTTTTCTTTTATTTCACCATTATTGCGAACAAATATTCCGCACCTTTTTCCAACACTATTTTGAATTTGTAGTTGCCGGTCGCCCACGCTTTTCCGATAAAGTGTTTGTTAACGTTTTCCTCTTCAAATTGATTTGCAGGCGATTCAACATACATCGTCATATCAACCCATTTTCGATTAAGGCTCGAAACGCTGGCATCAATTTTTTGACCTTTTGTTATGTGAACAACGTAGGTAACGGCTGTTTTACCTTGGATTGAAGTTCCGTATCCGCCTTTTCTAAACTTTACGCGCACCTCTTTTTGGGCATAAGCGGAAACGGATGCGAATATTGCAATTAACCCAATAACAAACAAGGCTTTTAATTTCATTTTTTTCTGATATTCTCTTTTGATATGCATAAAGTGGTGATTGTCATTTGATAATCTCTACCGAAATTTCAATTGAAGTTTCGGCGAACAAAAACATAAGCGACACTTTAGCCCATAATGGGGCTAGAGCGCAAATCAAAATCAAAGCAGCAGTGGGAGGTATTTGTTAAAATGCCTTCCAAGCAGAAAAAAGCTCCCGAAAAACTAGCTTCAAAGCTTTTAGCAATTAGAGAAGGATTAGGTTTATCTCAGTCTGAAATGGTGCGGCGATTGGGCGTAGAAAGTGAAATTAACAGAGGTAAAATCAGCGAGTATGAAAGAGGTCAGAGAATTCCGCCTCTGCATATTTTATTGGCGTATGCCCGCTCCAAAAATTTGACTGTTGAATCTTTAATAGACGATGAAATTGAAATATAAAAATCAATTCACACATGCTATTTACTTAAATGATTGAAAAACACAAACAGAAAAGTAATTTACTAGAAAATAATTTATGAAAGGCACTCAACTTTTTAGCGGTTCTGATTTATCAACCATTCTTGAAAATCAAAAACAAAAGATTGAAAAGATGGTGTCGGGAATTTCTTCGCAGAGGCTACTCAAAACCGACGGGGATAAGATTGTTTTGGAACTAATCAAAAAGCTTCACATCGCGCCTGTTGTTTTGTTGGCAGACAAAACCACTGTAGAACAAAAAGAAACAAAAATTGATGCAAATCAAAATTCGTTTATTTTCGGTATGGCTCAAGCCAAGCCCTCTTTTGTTAGCGGTACAAAAGTAACTTATTACGTTCCCTTTAAGGGCAATGTCGAACTTCTTAAAGCAAAGCCTAATTACTACAATTATAATTCATTGCAAGCAACAAGAATTGTCAAAAACGAATTGGTTTTTGAATACAATATTACTGACGGTAATGTTCTACGTACAAAAAGAGATTTTGAAAGAGCATTTGGCGAACTGAAGCAATTGGTCAAGTATGTGAATGACCAAATCGAACAATACAATCAAAGCTTGGATCGACCAATTCGCTCGAAAATATCCGCCCGGCAGCAAATATTAATATCAAGTCAACAGCAAATCAATGAGCTTGGCTTTAAGATTAGGGTAAAAGATCCCACCGTTTCAAAAACAAAGGTTACACCCACTAAAACGGTTAAACCTAAACCGGTCGCCACGCCGCGCCGCGCTCTAAAAACTTTGGTAGAAGAATCTTTGGATTATGATGTGGCGCTTTCCTTCGCCGGTGAAGATAGACCTTATGTTGAAAAAGTAGCACGCCTGCTCAAAGCAAAAAACATTAAAGTTTTTTATGACAACTTTAATAAGGTGGACTTGTGGGGCAATAACCTTATCGATCATTTGGGCGAGGTATATGCTCAGCGTTCCCGCTTCATCGTTATGTTTATTTCAAAACATTATGCTGAGAAAGAATGGACTAATCATGAACGCAAGTTTGCCCAAGAACGCGCATTCAAATTAAAGAAGAATTGCATTCTTCCGGTGCGTTTTGACAATACCGTAATAGCCGGAATGCCCAGCACACTTGGCTATATAAATTTACAAAATACTACTCCCAAACAGTTAGCCGAACTAATTGAGCAAAAAGTTAAAAATTAAATTTTACCCGCACCATAATTGTCTTCATGTTCGGCTCAACCCGCTTATTATGCAGTGTTGAGGAAGAATTCATTAATTTTACAGCAGTTAATATTATCGCGCTGCAAAAACTTCTTTTAAGATTAGTTAGAGAAACTCATAACAATAACTTTGCAGAAAATAAGCCTACAAAGTCGAAATTTCGTTTTGCTGGCGAGATTTTGACTTTGTAGGCAAAGCTACGCGGAAAAAGCTTAAATTGAAAAATCTAACTTTAATTACAACCTTCGATCACTAGTTAAACGGACGCCGTAATTTGTAAAGTTGAATCAATGATTTTTAGAGCTGAAATTGCTGCAGACTTGTTCCCAATGAAATTTCACCAATATACTTTTCACAAATGTTTCTAATTCGATATTCGCCTATCTGCTCGTTTTCAAAAAGAACTGCGGCTATTTTTTCGACCGCATTCCATATGTTTACTTCCATAATATGTTTGCAGCAAAGACCACGCATATTATCTCGATGTACCTCTGACTCTTTTTTGTCTTTGAGAAAGAAATCTCGACACTCTGTTTGCGGCGCATCTTTAAATAATCTTCGAAAAATAACCGTCATCGGCTCCTTGCAGTTAATCATATTATCCAAACTTGCAAAAACTTCTAAATCAGTTTTTGTTTGACCGTCTGCGTTATGCTTTAGAGCAGACAAGTAACCGAAAGTGTTCGCTAAAAAGTCGGCTTCAATTCTTGAAGCCGTCGGAAGTTTTAAAAATTCAGATCTTCCTCCCGTAAATTTCCATTCTAAAAGCCCGGACGGTCGTAGATACAAATACAGGGTTTGCGGAAGCACATACCCAGCAAGCAATGTCATCACAGCATAGGCAGCTGCAAAATAGGCTTTATCAATTTTTTCCGAATCTTCACTTTTGGTTTCGCTGCGTACTGGTTGGTTTTCTTCATTTAGATTTGTGCTTTTGCCTGTTTTTTCATTTTCTGACGCGTACATAATTTAATTCTCCTAATCAATTTAAAATAATTTAGTTCGCGCACACTTGTGCCGGACGATGACACAGTAGCGTGCTAATTGAAATGATTGCAAATGCAGCGAACACATCTGTGTTTGTTGAGTTTTGACTTTTCGATTTCAAATTTGGCGGTCTATTGCATCAGCGCAATTTGCAAGAAAAATCTTTTTCTGATTTAATTCTTTTCGTGAACAATAGAAATTCTTCTGAGCCAAGAAAAGCTCAGTCGCAAGTGTCACAGGAATTTTCCAACAACACGGAAAATTCTACAGTTGAAAGTCAGAAGCAGGTTGATAGCATTACCAAGGCAACCATTGAAAGTCAGCAGACAGTTTCGGGCAACAGCAAAAACCCGAAAAGCGAAGGAAGCACCCATTCTTTTGCACGTTCCGAAGATTCGAATTCGGACATTATTTTCAGTTTTAACAATTCAAACGCATCGAGCGAATTTAGCGAACAAGACTTGTTAGATATTCTTAAATCTAAAAGTCCGGTTCTTTTCCAACCGCCGTACACAATTGTTTCACCGGAGCAGTTGGACGATTCGGTCGATAGCTTCATCGAAAACACCGGCGATATTTACCTTCTTCGCGCTCAAGAACTTCTTGAATGCGATGATTCTTTGTCTTACGATCTTGCCGTCAAAACTATTAAAGGCGCTAAAAGAAATGCGGAATCCGGTTGGGTACTAACCGGCATTGCCGCCTATCGCGTTTGGAATAACACTTGTGCACTTCCGGGTGGAGCCGGCAACGTTGCTGCAGCGGACGAAGGCAGAATGAACGCGCTTGAAGAGCTCGCACGCGACTGCAGTCAAAACGGTTCGCCAATAAAAGCGAAAACGCTTTACGATTATGTTCGCCGCATCAAAGTATTTTTAGAAGAACCGCTCGAAAAACTAGATGGGTGCGATGAAGAAACTATTCGCTCAAAGCGAACAGTTTTAATGCAGCAGCTTTTTGCAGTTCCCGGAAGTTTTGTAAGAGTTGCCGTTGCTGCCACCAAGCCGCTGGAAGCGCTTGAAATTGCCTGCGAAAAGCGGGCTGCCGCAAACGGCAAATCTTTTACTTGTTTAGATTTTAAAGACTCCATACAGCATCTTAAAAAGGATGCAAATATTAACCAAAACGAAGACGGCGACGGTCAAAACGGCGAGACGAATTTTGACGAACTCGTGCTGGACGCGGGCAACGACAACGGCACTGCAGTCGTAGTGCCGTATGCTGGTGTTAAGAAAACGGAAAAGTCTTCGGACTTTGAACAAATGTTCGCATCGCAAATAAGCGGCGAAGCGAAACGCGTAAAGTTAAACCCGGAGCAGGTGAAAGGACTTTACGTGTCGTTTCTACAAACAATGCTTTCCACCGTTCAAAATATGGGGGTGGAAAAGTAATGTTAATTTCTGAAAAAACAAAAACCGTTTTGCACGATTTTGATAAATTTCGTCAAAACGCTTCGAATCATCTGAATGACCAAGGGCTTCCCATCGAGGAAGCCCGCAAATTCGTTCCGCCTTGGGTGTACAAAACGAAACAACTTTTTCCGCCGTTCACCTACTTCGGCGGCAAAAGAGGAATCGCTGCCGAAGTTTGGCGCCGGTTTGGATCGGATATTCCCAATTACATCGAACCGTTTGCCGGCGGGCTGTCGGTGCTGCTTGCACGCCCGATTTTTGATTTAAGGAATTTGAAAAAGTATCGTGAACTGGTGAACGACACGAATCTTTTTCTGCTTAACTTTTGGCGTGCCGTCCAGCAGGAAAATATCGAAGACTTGATTCGAATTTCCGATTTCGGAGCGCACGAACGCGAGTTGCTTGATCGTCGAGCGGCATTACTGCAAGGAGCTTACAAGTTAGCGAAAAAAATGAAAACCGTTAACGCTTACGATGATAAGCTTGCCGCTTATTGGCTGTACGTGCAGCGGCAATGGATCGGCGGCGGCGCGGACGATGTTAATTTCGTTCCCAAAAAGAAAATGATTCGGGCTAAAGAAAGCGGTTTTTTAGGCGACTCTCTTGAAGAACATTTACGTTTCCTTCAATCAAGAATGCGACACGTGCGCTGTTTCAGCGGCGACGGGTTGAGTTTGTTGAACGATGAAGATGAATGGCTGCGTCCTTTGCAAAGCCCTACGCAAACTATCAATATAGGCGGAGTTGCGGGAGCGTTTATGGACCCTCCCTACTTTGGCACCAGCAATTATTACACCGGTCGCCTTGACGAAGGCGACCCTGACAATGCAGTGCCGTTAGCCGCCAGAGAATGGGCGTTAAAATACGGAAAATACCCGGAGTTTCGTATTGCATACTGCGGCTATCTGCACCACCACGACGGCTTCTTTCCCGAGGGCGGCAAAAACGGTTGGATTAAAATTCCTTGGAAAAAAGCCAACGGTTACTCGACGCCGGGCGCGGGCAAAATCGAACAAATAGAAACCGTTTGGTTCTCGCCGCACTGCAATAGATTTCCGGGTGATCCAAGATAAATTTTTTTTGTATGATTACGAAAAGAGGCGTTTGAATTCAAACGCCTCTTTTTTGATGAATAATTTATCTGACGATTAAGATTTTAAAATGTTGGTTTTGCGAACCTGAAAACAACTTCAACTTGTGCGGTTGGTATTCTGTTTTGCTCGTTATTCTTCTATTTCAACTCTAATCTGAACGGCTTTGTTGCAGGACGAACTAAATTCAATCTCGCTTCCCAATGAATCTGCTGAAAACCAGGCTTCGCCATATTCCACAATATAGCGACGATTGTTGCATTTTTCACAGTATTTGTCTTTCCAAGGATCGCACTCGCAGTCCTTCGATTCAACAATTCCCGTTGTAAAAACGCCAGCTATGGGCTTGCCGTCGTAGAACCAGCGCGTATTTTTAAAGGTCGTTTGAATACTGTTCAAATACCTGTAATCGTCATTCATTTGTTTTTGTATCATTTTGAATGTGCCGGTATAAGCAGGCACGCGCGGCTCTTCAATATCCATACCTATCCCTGTTGGCTCGGTACTGATTCCGTAGCCAAATTTGCGGCATCTATTAGCGTTGTTAATTATAATTTCCTGTGTTTTCATTGTAATTTCTCCTGTTTGTTTGGTATTTCTGCTTTATTGTTTCAATTCAAAAAGCATAAATTTCAATTCCCTGTATTTCAACTATTTTGTGTTGTCTTTTAAGCACGTCTGACATTAAACCTCTCACGAAAGAAAATGTAAAATACCAGATTTTCAAACAGGATTCCGGCAAAATCTTCTTAATAAAAAACCTGAAAAGTTAAAGCCTTTGACTGTGAATTGCACCGGAGTTACTCTGCACGACACCTAAAAACTGCGGCAAATTAGCAATCCATATAACCGGAGATTTGAAATGGAACAAAGTGTATTTACGGAATTTGATTTCGAAGGATTTAAGAACAGCCGACCTATCCGGTGTAATTCCGAATTGTTGTTTAACTTTCTGCTTTTGCTTGAATGGGACACCCAAGTTGAATCCTACTTTCAATCGCAAGTTGAAATAACAATTACTTATAATAAATGCAAGCACCGGACAAACACCGATTTATGGGTAAAATATAAAAATCAAACCGAAAAATTAATTCATCTTTTGGACGCGGAAGCGACGCAGTTCTACAGCGACCAGCCTGCTCTGTTCACAAAGGTCAAACGCGCCTGCAGTTCGCCTGGCTGGCGTTACACAGCCGTTAAGGAAAGCCAGATTAGCAGACAACCGATAAACTATAATCTTCGCCGGTTGTGGCACTACGCACGGCTGGAAATTCGTTTGGGGCATAGGTTGCTGGTGGGCGAGTTCTTTCGCACCGAAAGAACTCCTACGTTCGGCAAGTTAAAAGCTTTGCTGATGAAATTCGATTTTCCATCAGATTACGTTTACACATTCATTTTTCACAAACTTGTTTTAGCGGACGTTTCTTTCTTTGCCATAACGGAAGACACGCCGCTTATAAGCGGCAACTACACCGTACAAACTGAACATATAAAATTTGCCGCCGCTTAAAGATCGATCTTGTCAAATCCTTGATAATAATTTTCGCGTTTTATTCCTCTACTCTTTTCTGCAAGCTTTTCCGATGTATCTGGTTGTTCAAAGTGCATTTGATTTTAGTTTGAAACAGAGCGAAGGTGTGTGTCGCGTTGAAGAATAAGTGATTGCCATTTCAATTTACAGGTGAATTATGATTAACGAAATAACATTCGAACCGGATGAAGCGATTGATATTGTGTTGGAATTGAAGCAACAACGAACTTTCCAATTTGATGAGTTGAGCGATAAGCAAAAGCCGCTTTGAATCAAAAAGAGTTGATCGAAGTCGATTATTTATTCGTGTGCAGAGTGCTGGCTGACTTTAGAATCGCAAATATATTTACCTTTGAAAATATACAGTCTTATTTGTCATTGTGGAAAGCACCGGTATCTCGCTGTTGAAGAATAATACCTATGAACAATTCATTGCAAAATTATAAAACAAAACCCGAGCCGGTGATTTCTGTTTTGCTTCAACCGTGCAATGAAAATCAAGAGTTGAATTATTTAGAAAACTACAGAGGAACACCCGGCGCAATTATTCAATATTGTCTTGAGATGATATTCGGCTTGCAGAAAGCACTTCGTTTTGGAGAATTTAGCGTCAAAATTGAAAGCTCAAATTTAATCGATTGTATTTATGTCGATTCAAAATTTATTTACGACAAAAACTTCGAAAAAATAAGTTCAATAAGTCCTGATGTTCTTGATTCTTACCTGCGGTAATTTTGCTCAGATATTTCATCTGTTTGAATTTTCACACCATCTTATTATTGATATTTTTCAATGGAACTACCTTTCTCACTTGTTGAGTTAGTTGTGCGACTTCGGCGTTTAATTGTTCAACTCTTGCCTGTAATCGTTTTTCGTTATTTTCGCTGCGTTCCAGCTGTTGTTTGACCGAATGCCATTGCCCCGCCAGATCGCTTATCAATTGATCTTTTTCTTTGACCTTTGCACGAAGAGTATCAACCAAATGCGTTTTTCGTTCTTTGCGATCTTTTCTGGTCGCCAACTCGTGAACTAAAAATGCAATTCGTTGTTTGAACTGTTTGTTGTACGGCTTGTTGAGCGTGTTCGGACTGCCGATTTTTTTAAGTTCCAGTGATGAATCTTCCCATAATCGAAATTGCGTTTCACTTTTCGGAACGAAGGCGTTTTCCGGAACGCCTTCAGCCAAATATTTTTCGAGAATTGAAATCTTAGTCGTGATCAAATGCTGCGCTTGATTTTTACGGCTACTGCTAATATGGGTGTCGTTATTTTTCATTGTCTTCACCGGTTGGTTGCTTTATAGATACTGAATCAACAAACGACCGCTCATATTGGCGTTTTAGTGTGGCAGCGCGCTGGCGGCTGGCTTGGCGCAAAAGAGTTCCGTTTTTCTCATCCTGCGCCGCGTGATCATGCATTTCTAACTCCTGCTTCCAAAAGTCTTTGAATGCTTCGCCGGTCAAATGATGCGGGCAGTCGCCGCACACCGTAGGCGAGCTTTTCGACAAATCCGGTTCTATTGCAGTGTCAAGCTGCAACGAGTTTTGCAAACAGCGAGCAGTGTTCAACTGCTGAGGCGCGGTTCCGCAAGCACAATAGCCCCATTTAAAGCCTTTTAAGCGGCGATTGCTTTTGTCTACGAATCTTTCCACCGTTTCGTTGATAAGCTTTGGTGAAACGACTTTTGTTTGGCGGCGGTATTGCTGTTGCAATCGTTTGATTTTTTCTTTGAACCGCTCGCCGAACGGACCGGAAACATTTCTTTTTCCCGTTGCGGCTTCGGATAAAATTGTGGTTGTAAATTCGCGCCCCACATGTTTGAAAATCGCGCCTGTTTCTGTTTCGGTCACGTAAATCTGAGTCATCTCCGTATTAAAATGTCTTAAATGCTGTCCTAACGCAGCCAGATTGCCGTATTCATAGCGCCAGAAGTACATGATGGCGAAAAAGCGGCGGAACTGGTGCGGCTTAAATTCCCAATGCTTGCCTTCTTCATCAGGAGCAAGCGATTGAAAGCGTACGAATTCGTTCAAGCTTCCTATTGGGTTAAATAAAGGAACTTCGCTGGAGGTAAGATTTTTGTATTGAAACAGTTTTACGCCGCCGCTAAAATTTCGAGCCGGTTCGCTCCATTTTCTCAACACTTCAATCGCCAACGCGACCGCCTCAGTGCAAGGAATCTTTTCCCAATCACGAACCGTTTTCTCAGTGTACGTTTCCAGGTAATAACCGTTGCCATCCGAAGATATACAATCTTCGTTGTCCGCTCCCTCAGCCCGAACCGAAAGAACTTCTTCAAGGCGGCGTGCGGTAAACGCGGCAATGACTACAAAGCAGGCTACCGGTAGAAATTCCAGCAGTGCCGTTCCGAATGAAATTCCTTTTGAAATTCTTTTCGTTCCCGCGTTAAGTGGATTAGGGCTTCCCGGTCCTTGCGGCAATTTGGTTTTCGCAACGATTTTTTTCATTCTTTTATGCCGAGCTTCCTTGCCTAAATTCTCAGTCAGCAGTTCATCGAATTTGTCTCTTAATTCAAGCAAAACAGGAGCGTAATCAAGCACCCATCGCAAAGATCTGTCGATAATTTCCATCGTCTGCTGTACGGGCGCAGTGCCGGTGCGTCCTTTGGGAACTCCAATTTCATATGCCACCCGATCCGGACTTGTATCTTCGAACGCGTTGAATTGAACGCATTTGCCCGGCAGAAAAATTCGCATGCGCCATTGGTAATCCCAGGGCTGAAGCATTCGAAGCAGCGGAATATTAACGATTTTTTTTAGTTCGGGACATTCGGAAGATAGTTTCGCTCGTTGTTTGGGAGTTTGGTAAAAATTTTCGTCCCGGGCGATTTTCAGCAATTCGTAGCTTACAATTTTATTGGGACGTGCACGCAGCGGGTCAATACAGGCGAGTGTCAGAAGTTTCGTGGCATCAAGCTGAGGACGAGCATTAGTGGTTATGTAAGAAGGAATTTCTTTGTCAGATGCGCGCATTCTCTCCACATGTTCAACCAAACGCTTTGCATACTGCAGCAAGTGTGCAGGACCGTAAACGGCGCTTTCGAGATAAGCTTCAAAATCTTCCACCGTTAAACGCGAAAAACACCTGATACTATTTGCAATCATCCAAGTCGCCCAATTGATAATCGAGCTGGCCATATCCATATGCACCTCCGGGGAAGTAACGGTCGCATACCGTCCGGTTCTCAAACCGAAAACCTGCGCTTTGATCGTTTCAAGCATATTTGCGTATTCAGGATCGGTTAATCGGCAAATTTCACCTGTGCGCGCCGGATCGAAAACAACCACATCAAAACGAATTTTACACATCTGTTTGGGCGACAAAGAACGAGTGTCGGCGATTAGCCATTCATTCGCTTCATAATCACTTTTCAGCCAATTAGCTTGTGGCGTTTTGTAACCATCAGCATTAAAGTTTTGTTCAGAAACGGCTCTGTTTTCTGTTTTAGCGGTTAATTTCATATTATTAGTCTTTGTTCACCATAAAGGTGGAAAATTAATTTCATTCGCAACGATCAACGCTTTGGCAATCGCCTTTGCTTTTGTGTATTCGGGCAATGTGCGTCCACGGCTGGCTGATTCGATGGCTACTTGTGTAAAAGCTAACCAAGGAAGCCACACCTTTTCCCAACGCTCGGGTCTTTCCCGTTCCCATTGGTCGCGTTGTTTTTCTAAATGGTGATTCCATAAAATCAAATCTTTTAGATTTTCGACTGTGGCGACGACGAATCGCTGCGGGCAGTTCGGGCAATTTTGCAGTTCCGTACAAGTTTCATCTTTCCTAGTGTTTGGCTGAACGCCTGTTAGCGGGTCAAGACAAGCAACGCCTAACCCGGTTCGGTTGGCTTCGCGTAAAAGCGTCGACACTTGTTCGTCGGTTAATCCTAATTTTTCCGCTGCGCCTTCGATTGATTGAATCGCCGTTATTTGAAACAAACTTTGAAATTCACGAATCATTCGTTCCCAAATAATTTGCAGCGGATAACGCGCTGTCACGTATGAATCAGTAGTTTTTAGTGATTTGTGGTCGGCTAATACGCCTGCCGCCGCGATGCCGGAATTTTCTGCATAAGTTACCTGCATCAGCACAGAAGGGCGAATCATTTTAGAGTTGATTTTTAAATGGGATATTTTAGGATGCCTGTCAACAAAGCTGCGGAAGTTTTTAACCCACCAAGCATTAATAATTTTTTGAACGTTTCCGCTCCACCCAATGTAAAGAAAAAGGCTTTCAGCGATTTTAGGCTCGGCTAGATTGCGTATTGGTTTGGAAATCTTGCGGTAAATTTCCAAAGCTTGAACACAGCTCAATTCAGTCGTACGATCTTTTACGGGGAGCTCATTGACTATCAACTTGCCGCCGGCTCGCATTTTTACGCCTTTAATTGTTTTGTAGCCGGGATCATTAGAATCCGCCAAGCAATCGTAAGAAAGTGACCAGCCGACTGATACATTCGCGCCCGTATCGCAAAGAAAAATGGTTACCGCCGCCACTATCAATTCCGGGTGTGGAAACAAATAAGCTTGAACCGTTTCAACACCGCCCGATCTAACTACTTGTTTGCTGAACAAACTATCTTGACGGCACAAATCATTGCGAATCATCTGACCTTGGTATTTCGGATGTTTGTGTATGTATCCCAGTAGTCGAGACAACGACAGTTCATGGTTGTCCGGCGGAAAAAGTTCAGCTTGATTTCTAATTATGCCTTGGTTGCGCTGTTCGATAACCGAATTAATTTCGTCGAACGCTAAATCGCATTTTTGCAGCAGTTCTTGTCCTTTGAGCCAGTGAGAATGCCACTTTTGAAAATCTTCAACAGCGCAATTTCGCAGTAGCGACAAGCGTTCAGAATTAACTTTCATCAATTCCTTTGCATGTTCCTGCTCGGTGCCGGCAATAGAGCCTCTTTCTTGAAGAAGAACCGTTAGAAAATCTCGTTTGCTTTCAAGCCTTGCGCCCGAACTTTTCGAGTTCGCCAAATGCTTGTTGACGGTTTTTAGCTGTTTGTTGTGCGTGTCGCGTTCCACCGCTTCTGCCAAACATCTTGTAGGACGAGCGGACATTCGCAAATCGGCTGGAATCCGGGCGAAATATATTTTTGGAACAACCGCGCGATGAATTAAACTTTTGAAAAATGTTTGAATTGCAGATATTAAGTTTCGTTTTCTGACCGGACCGATTCGGTTTTCGGCAATCAAATCATCACGCCAGTAGGCAATCGCATTTTCCCAATCCGTTACCGTAGCTTTTTCATATTGGTTTTTTAAGTCGAATGTTAATTGTGGAAGTTTCGACCTGTTTGCAGCCAGCCAGCGAAAAAAGTTAAGTACCGCGCCGTAAGCCGATTGCGCGGTGTCCAACGCGACAGTTGATGAGTAGAAAATAAAAGTTTTAGCAACACCTTCGGCAAATGACGCTCCAAGCGGAGCAAATTCGGCGAAATCAAAAAACCGTTTGTTGTTGTTATCGTATAAACGCAGCGATGTTGCCGATATTTGTGGTATCTGATTGCCAATTTGCGCTGAGCGCTTTACCAATCTGAGCGAAATTTTACGTGCAGAATTTCTTGATTTTTGTAAAGATTGAATCATATGCTTGATGGCGGCGTTATAACTTACCTTAACTCCTCTGTGCGCATAAGTTTATACACACTGTTGCCGCAGCGTCATAATGATTGCTCAGCATCGCGTTTTGAGTCAAACGTCAGCATTTTTGAGCTGTGAAAAGCATGAAAATTGAATTTTTATAATCAAGAAACGGTGGTAGATTTGTTTGTCGATTCAAATTTGGCAGATGAGAGTTAACTTCTAAACGGCGCGGTTCTATCTTCTGTTGCCTTTGTTAACAAAGTTATCAAAACTGATTTTATACAAACACTAATGAAACAATATTTAGATTATTTACAAACTATTTTGGATACGGGAACAACGCGTGCGGACCGAACGGGCGTGGGAACAATCGGACTTTTCGGACAGCAAATGCGTTTTGATTTGCAGCAGGGTTTCCCGCTGGTGACCACGAAGAAAATTCACTTGCGTTCGGTAATTTACGAACTGCTATGGTTTTTGCGCGGCGAAACAAACATCAAATATTTAAATGACAACGGTGTTTCTATTTGGGATGAATGGGCATCGGAGAGCGGAGAACTCGGAAGGGTCTACCCTGCGCAATGGACCGCGTGGCAAACCAGAAACGGCGACGAAATAAATCAAATAGCCGAAGTGGTTCAACAAATCAAGACTAATCCGTATTCACGTCGTTTGATAGTTTCCGCTTGGAACGTAGCTGATTTGCCGAAAATGGCTTTGCCGCCCTGCCATCTTTTGTTTCAGTTTTATGTGGACAACAACAAACTTTCCTGCCAACTGTATCAACGCTCGGCAGACAGTTTTCTTGGTGTTCCGTTTAATATCGCGAGCTACGCGCTGCTAACTCATATGATTGCCCAACAGTGCGATTTGGATGTTGGCGAATTCGTCTGGACGGGAGGCGATTGCCACATTTATCTAAATCATTTGGAACAGGTCAGGCTACAATTGTCACGCGAGCCTTTTCTGTTGCCGCAGCTTGTTATAAAGCGAAAACCCGCATCAATTTTCGATTATCAATTCGAAGACTTTGAAATTGTAAATTACCAATCGCATCCGCGTATCAGCGCGCCGGTTGCGGTTTAGCAAACAAACTATTATCCGCTTTGACTAATTGAGTTGAGATATCGATTGTTTTAATAAAGATAAACGGTCACGTCGCGCGACGTGACCGTTTATCTTTATTATATCTCTGCCTCGGAGGTCGAAATAAGTTCAACAAATACTATTGAACCGGCGTAATTTTCACCAAATGTTATTTTAAGTATTTGAATAAAATGCCGTGATCTCTTGTTTTAGCTCATCAAAGTTTTCTTGTTCATAGCAAATGCCGCTAATTTCCCGCCCATCCAAAACTTCTTTGTCCGCTAATTGCGCAGCAA
>JAABUN010003494.1_pt1 | contig 24186 bp, 10 predicted proteins | sample 5559311 | NCBI WGS metagenome assembly JAABUN01 (sample SAMN10711877, study PRJNA513370) | rock metagenome | isolation source: Antarctica rocks | place: Antarctica: Victoria Land, Siegfried Peak sud
GAAACTCAAGTCTCGTCTGTATCACGCTCCATATTGCGACTTTTAGCATCGTAATCAGTACAGGCGCAAGGCTGAGAAAGAAAAGCCAGATGGCAAATCCCTACAGCTACAACTATCCGCCTCAGGATGTAAATATGTCCGACGGCCGAGGAAGATACGAACCAGACTACGGCAGTAATCACAGCTACGCACCCTCCCCGGACGACCATCCAAGAAGAAAAAGCCATCTACAAGGCTATGGCGGAGGACAGCAATACAATTCTGACCCAGACGGCAGATCGCGCCGTGGCAGTCATCGCCAACACAACTACGACGATGACAGCGATAGCGCATCCTCATCCGAAGATGAGCGTCCCGCTCATCGCTCATCGAGGAAAGGCAGCCATTCATCGCACTTACAGTCGAGAGACCACCAGACCTCTACAGACAAGGTGAAGCCGCTCGACAAAGCCAAAGAGCATTTCTCCACCTCCGATCGCGGTGTTGGTGCTGGTATGCTAGGTGCCATAGCCGGAGCGGTCGTTGCGCAGGAGACCGCTCAGCGTAACGGGAAGGGGAGCATCGGGGCGACGATCGCGGGGTTGGTGCTTGGTGGGTTGGCGGGCAATGCGCTGGAGAATCGTTATGATAAGTAAGTTGATTTTTGTCTTGCGAAGTATGCGTATAAGGTAGACTGGTCGTTGTTCTGGCTTCCCCGCTGACTTGTGGTTGTGTATAGGAAGCATGAGAAGGAGAAGGCGGAGTCGGAGGAGTACTCTAGGAAACGGAGAGATCGATAGTTGGTAGTTGATATGCGCGCTTGCTTTATATTGGGTCGGTTTGACACGGCGAAAAAGGTGGTGATATACTCGGATCGCTTCATATTTGCTTTAGGAATTGCCCGCTTGAATACTGTCGAATTAGCTCGTAGAGATTGATCTCGATGTATGCCTTATATGGATGGCCTTCTGTTGCGCTTTCCCAATGACAAAATGGCATCCGTTTGTTAATCATGCCATCGTTCTCATCTTCCTTGCTTTGGCGTCTCGTAAGTCTGCTAGATCCGAGCTAGCGTGATAGGCGGAGTATAATCGGCTTTGCTCACTGCCATAGAAGTATATCCCCTCATTGATAGGAAACTCATACGGTCCGTAGGTACAATGTCGATTGCACACTGGAACAAGACTCTATGGATTTCCGCCAAGTAATCTATTTTTATAATCTATTTTTGTAATCCTCGCCTCGGAGCTATCGGAGCTACCGATGAGTCCCCATTCTTCTTCCTACTTCAAAGCATGGAAAACCATTCACACGCCGAAGGTAGCCTCTGGGCTCAATGCTTGATGATGTCAATTCTTCACCCTTGATTTACTTCCGCAGGGCTATGCGTCTTGAGCGGGGCCGATCCGGTGCGGCCATCTCACGAGTCTCGAGGTGTCTACTGGCATCTCACTTATAGCTGTGAGGATCATTACGCAACCTATCTCCTCAGTGCAGGCATACCAGCAGGCTGAAGCAGTATGTTCTCGCGGAAGGACCGCCTAATGCCCACCTGGCTACCTTCTGCGCGCTCTGGTAGGGGCTACAATGAGATCGGCGATGGTACCTCTAATGACCCAATTGGTATGAAAGACTTGGGCTCGTGAGTACCAGGTTCCTCCTTGCTGTACCTCTACCAACGTCGTAAAAGTAGCCCGCCGCCAAACAGAGCAGATGACACTGTGTTTGCCAAGACCTCGAGACCACTGATCAAACATCCGAGTCGTTCCCGTTCCCACCGTGATAGTACTGCATCCATTCATCGTCAGCCAGCGGGCCACGTTTTCCAGAGAAATCAAGGGTTCCACTTTGGTGTACTTTGTGCCGCCGTCGTGATTGCGTCGGTTTTCATCATCAATGTTGTCCTAACTACGTGGGCTTCTAGTCGATATGGAGTAAAAGGAGGGCTTGGGACGTTGCAGAGTGGAACATGCAGTAAGACCAGGAACCTTGCTACGTGGCTCCATCTTGGGATCAATGTTCTCAGTACGCTGCTTCTTGGCGCATCGAACTACGCCATGCAATGTCTCTCTGCCCCGACTCGAGACGAGATCGACAAGGCCCACAGAAGAGGTCTTTGGATGGATATTGGGGTACCAAGTGTGCGGAATCTATGGCGAATCTCTCCGTCGAGACTCTTCATGTGGTGCTTAGTGGCAGCCTCTTCGATCCCGCTGCACCTGATGTATAACAGCGCTGTTTTCTCTACGCTTTCGGCAAGAGAATATTCAGTCTTTACCGTTACCAAGGACTTTCTTACTGGGGCTCCCTACAACATATCGCAGACTATGTACAACGCAAGCCTACAGTCTTATGCGCAGCCTATGAACGATGTGAAGGGATCCCCATATTATTCTCCAGCGGTAGCGGCGGCTCGATCTTTACGTGGCAATTTGACACAACTGCAGAGATTGGAGAACAAAGCATGTATCGAAGAATATTCAAAGGAGATCATCTCGATGAGATCAGATGTGTTGCTGATATCCTCGGACGACAACAATATTAGTACTGTGTTGGACTTTTGGCCCACATTGTCGCCCTCCTTTGCGGATCCACAATTACGCCGACCTCCCTGGCCCTGCGACTATTCCGACGGCACCTTTCATAACGACGTTACTTGCGACGTCAGGAAGAAAGCTGCCGAGGCGAGCACATGGCAGATAAATAATCGGCTAATTCAGTACTGTCTCAGCAAGCCGATCGAAGAGCAATGCAGGCTACAGTTCAGTGTCCGCATTATGGCCGTTGTGATCGCTTGTAACCTTGTGAAAATGATTGTGATGGGCTATATCGCGTGGAAGCGCCCTCTGAATTTAGTCACTGCTGGAGACGCGATTGCTTCGTTCCTGGACAAGCCTGATCAAACCACCGAAGGGAATTGCCTAGCAGGCAAGACGCGCTTCCAGAAAACTAAAAGCTGGGATATGATCACCATAAGGTGGGAACCAATAACGCGGTATTGGTTTCACGCTGCAAGTAAGAAACGATGGTTAATTTGCAACATATTGTAAGTGCAAGTTCATTTTGCTTCTCAATGGGTGCCCGGGTGCCCCTGTATGTTGGGAATCCTTCGAATTTTATAGACCAGAAGGGTTGACGAGTTGGTCCTTCTGCCCAATAAGCTCCAGCCTCACCGCAGCATCACAAGGGATTTGATCACTTGACACCCCATCTACGTTGGCTAACCGTAAAGTCCAGATGCTTTATCACGCTCATATGCTCAGCAGTCCTTCTCAGACTCGGTCTTCAGAATGCTGGCCTTGCGAGCAAATCAATATCGCACCTGTGGTCCCTCGGCTTTGGCACTGTCACGTCAGAATCTTTGATTAGCTTGCAAATAGCATCAAGCCGAATAATTTTCACCATCGTCATAGCGAATTCGCCACAAGTGATTCTCTCGTTTTTATACCTTACATACAATGGCCTATTCACGTGCATGCTATTAGCAGACGAGTGGAACGACTACGCTCACACCCGCAAAGCACTTCGCGTAACGTCTCCGGTCGGAGATCAACGCTCGACATACCGACTACAATTGCCCTACAAGTATGGCGTTCCACTGTTAGTCATGTCCGGTCTCCTTCACTGGCTGGTCTCCCAATCAATCTTCCTTGCCCGTGTTTCGGTGTACGACAATCTTGGGGAGGAAGATACCCTCCAATCGATTTCGACCTGCGGATACTCGTGCATAGCTATCATCTTCACGATCATCACGGGATTTATCGTCGTCACGCTCGGAATTGCAAACGGCCTGCGGAAATACAAGCCTGGCATGCCACTGGCTGGGAGCTGCAGTGCCGCTATTAGTGCTGCCTGTCATCCGCCTGAAGAGGATGTGAACCCGTCAAGTGATGCGGTCATGTGGGGTGTTGTGGGATATGAGACAGCGAAAGACGGCGCTGAGTATATTGGACATTGCTCGTTGACTAGCTTCGAGGTCCGCGCGCCCGTGTCAGGGGAGCTTTATGCTGGAGTAGGTTGGGAAAAGCAGGAATGAGGAATGCCATGCGGGCTAAGTGCAGAACATAAATTTTGACGAATAACGGTATGTTAGAGATTTACACTGTTTGAGGTAGATTAACTTGATATAGATATTATAATGATTCCTATTAGTACATGAAAGGTTGCTCATGTGATTTTCACCTCAAGTCCGAAGGGTAGAAGAAGGAGGTTGACAATTGTGGGTTGGCTGAGCAATTCGTCCATACGAGTATAATTGAGTTACTTTCAATTTGCAGAGATATTTGCGTTTGCTCAAGAAGCCTTTGAATAGAGTACCAGATCTTGACTCTATGGACGATAGGAGCAGCTACAGGATTCAAGTTGTCTTGAAATTCAAGTCCCCACTCCATTTTCGCATCCTTTTACCGAAAAATTGCAGGAAGACAATTAGGAAGAAGACCGCGGCAGTTATCCCAGCCTGCACGCCGAAGCTGCCCTGTGGCCCCATCGCCGCCGCCCACCGGACCTGAAAGTACGACACGATGAATCCTCCCGTCGTCCGAGCGAAATTGATCCAGGCAGCAACTTCTCCGCTGGCTTCTGGATAACTCTCAAGGTTGTAGGTGTTTAGAGCTACGGTGGTGATCATGATACCGAAGACGTACAAGCCCCATCCCAGGGCAGCCACCATGTAGTGGTATGCGTGCTGGAGAGAGAAGCCGAGGATGACGAGGCCTGCGACCATAAGAGGTGTCGTGAGGTAGATTACGCGGAGGCGGACTTCGGGCTCGAAAATGCCATTGTGGCGGCGGATATAATATCGCGCGTTGAGATCGTGCAGCCAGACCCCAGCGATTTCACCGAGGATCGCAGCTGTGATGGGGGTGAAGTAGAAGAATCCTGGGATTGGTTAGGAATTTTCAAACAACTACGTTGAGAGATGACATTTCCAGAAGGGGAGGACTCACCGATTTGTTTGAGCCCAAAATTGTACAGTGGGGTCAAGAAGATGGAGAGTGTGGTGTTGATGCCGACGACCCATGCAAAGGTGAAGAGGAAATACACGACTGAAATGAACACGGTTGGCTTCATGACTACACGGATGGGCCGTAGCACTGCTTGCAAGAAGGTGTTTCTTTGCTTCCGAGACCGCCATTGTTCGATGCCTATGAGTCGAAGCATCCGGGATTGCCGCGGAGGTTGCTCTGACCGAGGAATCCTTCTGTTGTAATAGGTCTCGTCGACAAAGAGTATGATGCCGATCAAGCAGAGCCCTGTTTCAATCGTATAGATCCAGAAAGGCCATTCCCATTTGAGTTTGGTAAGCTGAAAGGCTGCAAGGAGAGGTCCCATGTATGGCGATACGGTGATGAAAGCCGACCATACATTTATCTTACGGCTTCAATCAACGCCGTCAGCATTTGGACATCCAGATCATGGCTGGTGACCACCTACGCGTGTTCATGAAAGAAAAACATGTCTTTTATCATCATCAAGCCCCCCTACGCGATCATCAATATCGGCTCCTTTACAGATTTCATCGCCACGCTTCTCGCGCACTCACCCCTTGCGACACGGTAGAGAAGAACCCGTTCAAGATCCTGGCAGCCATGAACGACTGGAAGGACGTCGCCCCAGCACACCATGCAGCCGTGGCGAGCGCCAGAACGATAAACCAGAACAGCACCGGCAATCTCCCGAAGAAAGCGGAGAGCGCAACGACGATGACGCCGCCGGCGCCCAACATGAACACATTCCCCACTTGAGAATGGTTCACCGTATCCTCACTTAACTTCCACAACCTAGAAGCCCACCAAAGTCAACGAAGAGCACCCTTTCAGACAAAACCTCTAGAAAAAAAGATGCAGGGCCCAAGATCCCAGAATGGCTCAAGAAACTCACATGGACTGCGGTATCAACGTCACGGCTCCCGTAGCGCTCCCATAATCCGCCAAAAAGGCCGTCGCCGATATAACGAGCAAGATCAAATGTTTCGTGCCCTGCGACCAATTCAACGGATCTTGCGGATCATCCGTCGGCTGCGGGATGAGAATCGTATGGCCATCTTTCGTGGTCTTGTACGCCGTGCCGTCGGTGAGGTTGCGAGTGTCGACGAGGAGACCGTCGCCGGCGGGCTCGCGGTCCAGATCCCGCACGTCGACGCCTATGGTCTTTTCGTTGTCCATGGTGCTGCTGCGGAATTATCTGATGAGAGAACTTGACGTGGTGTGAAGGGTTGGTGGTGGGGTGGTGAGGTGGTGAGGTGAGGGTGTAGGAGCAGAACTCGGAGCGAATAATCTCTTACCTGAGGTGCGTAGTAAGCCGTTAGCTCGAGCGTTTGCCAACATGCACAATGATCCTTGGTGGCCTCTTAGCGCAATCTGTATCTCTCTTGCTGCAGGTCGCAGGAGCCATGTTCGTTTCACGGGCCGAGATAGGCTGGATGCACCCACATGCAAATGTCGCATCGCGTATCCCTCCTAAGCCGGTTAATGTCGTCGTTTTTGTGGAAACGGTATCTACTACTCGTGTAGTGCGTTTGTCGTCCCGCGTTGAAAGACGAAGCGTTACTCGCTCGTTGACAGGAACCACCACTCCATTTCCGAAGGGCGCTTCCAGAACAGCCCCTAGTTGCGGGGCTTGCATAAGGGGGCTGCCGCGATGGATCATGCGTCTCAGGTTTAGGACCAATCCCTGGACAACATTGAACGAGTACACGCTTTCGTATGCATCTTGACGTAATTTGGGCGGGATATCAACATTAATATGTAGGGGTATCTATGTATCCACTTATTGGTCAAACACTTTGTCGTACATGATTGCGAAATGTCTACGAGACGCCTTCTTCGGTCTCTACGACAGCTTCTTTATTCTCTAGCGTAGACAGGCGTCGCTCCTTCGGCTGATTACGATAGCTCACGTTGATGTCCGTGGTCTTGACAATCGCCCCTGGAACTCTCATTGCAGGATCCTCGACAACGGTCTCAATTCCATCGTCCAGACACTTCGCAGCTTTCACACTGGTCTCGAATGCAGGATCAGGATCAGTCGCAGTAGGCAGGTCGACCGACGAGGCAGGGTTTTTGGACGATAACGTTCGTAGTCGATATTCATCATCGTGATGGGAGACATAGCCTTGCCTGCTGTACCGTAACCTGTCGGTATACTGGCTGGCGTTGCTTGTCTTGCCTGTTGGGCCCCGGGTAGTGAGTGAGATGATTGGTTCCAGTAGGGGTTTCAGAGTGGGTATGCAGGCAGCGACAATGATTGTGTACATTTCTGTCGCGAGCCATATGACGAGGGTGACAGTGTCCCATGTGTAATCGCTCCGTGCCGTGAGAGCTTTCAACTCGATGGTCTTGACAATAGAAGCGGCTCCCGCGAGCAGACCCAGGGACATAGCGCTACCCAGACTGATCTTCAGGGACAGTTTCATTTGTAGGTTCCATATGATGGTAATCGGGTACAATGCGAGCACGATGTCTGTGAGGGATGCAAAAGCTTTCCAAAATTAGAACGAGGTCTTCTGGAGTGACTTTGAGGCAGGGAAAACATACAGGCCTGCCAGTAGCCCACATCCTGCTGGACATGAGGCGGATAGCAAGTCCCGTCGATACTGGAGTCCCACAGCCTCGCAGCAGGAGTACATTGACCAAATATCCACGCGACACATATAGTATTGATGACTGTGAGTAGCGCGATAGTGGTGTACAAGAACCATTGTCTGGCCTTGTTTGGGCTTATTATCCGAAGCAGGAGTAGGGCGACTGATACCTTGCCGAAACCGGCGCTCATAATGCTGAAAGGTTGAGATATCCAATTCAACTTCACAGCAATGACTTGCTCGTAGGGTGATAATGTGGTGAAGTGTCTTCCAGTTCCGTAGGTGACCTCGGGTGTCATGATGCTCGTGCAGACCACAGCCAATAACTGGTTGGTAAATGTCAACCCAGTGACAAGAGTAACAATTAAGGACTTGGAACTTACCAACGCCCATAGAATCATCCAGTCATCAATGCCCATGTTGTGAATGAGTCGCGTCCGCGCATACACTCTGGCAGCAACGAAGATGCAAGCGATGGCGCATTCCGCCCAGATAACGGTCAGTATCAGTGCTCCGCGGTTCGCGTTTCTGTACGCTGGAGTATCTTCCATGGCTGACATGGCTGCTGAAAGAAGGCCTCCTGCTCTTCAGTGCCAGTACAGAAGCATCCCTCTACCTATGATCTCCTAAGCAGGTCCATTCAAAGGTTGAGAGCTTACTCCAGCTGGGGGTTGACATTCGAACACTGATCCTGTTTGGCCAAGGCCTTTAGCGGCCCACCATTTGACATTCCCCTGGGATGATACATGAAAGATTACGGAATACTCCGTACAACACCATCAAGTTCCTTCGGCTGAGCTTGCGCTGTACTAATAGTTGTTGCTGGCATTAGCCCCGTACATGACTCGGAAACCCTGTATGGCTTGGGAACTCCGTGTTCCTTGCGGCACAGACCAGAGCGGGAAGGCAGCTTATCGCAGGTATGATTGGATCGCCACAGTCTTTTGACACTTGGAGTCATCATGCAGGATGCATGGAAAAACGTGCTGTTATCTAGTACCAAGCGATATGCCAGGGATCTCCAAATCCTTCCCGACGAGCCGCGCCAATCAAAGCCACTGCTAATGGGAAGAACTTACGACACTTTGGCCGGGGTTTGCATGCTGTGTATTCAGCCATCCGCTTTCCGGAGAGCTTGCGGCAATACATAACAGCAGTACGGGACAGGGCGTGACTAAAGACAACCTTCTCGCCCGCACAGGACGCAGAGGCCAATGGACAATAGTCAATAAGGAACAGAAAAGATCCCTGCCAAGGTGATCTCCGAGCACGAATCCTTCGCGCACTCCTCCCTGGCAACCTGTACCGCACGCCCTGGTTGGTCTAAGGGCACGGGGGATGGTGGGGGGATGGCCACTAATGATGTCCCTTATCCACACGTTGATTCCTCTTCGTCCAATACGGGATCGCGAAGCAATGGCCCCATAGCAAGTGTTCATTAAACAAGCAATTTTCAGCCATGGAGAATGCGTCTGATGCTCGGAAGAACACTGTCGATCTGACAGCATCAATTCAGCAAGTCAATCAGATCATCGATCGCCTGAGAAAAGCTAGTGGCTTTGATGGAGAGCAACGTAAGACTCTGCTTGAAGCCTCGCGAAGACTAAGGGCTTCTGTCGAGACTCCTGTTGAGTACATCTTCAGATTCGTTTTTCAGGTAGGAGCGCGAATTGCGCGCACCTTCAAGTCGCCGCTCAATCATCCCATTAGCCTCACCAAAATGCCGCTGTACGAATAGCGCTGGAAATTGGAGCCTTTGAAGCTCTTCAAGAAGCCGGTGAAGAGGGTGCGACCGCAACGCAGCTGGCGGAAAGGGCCAATGCAGAGCCTGCCGTAGTAGGTAGGATAGACTGTCAAGAATCCCATGTTCATCTATGATCCTAATGGGATCCCAGTCCGCATCCTACGAGGACTGGTAGCACTGGGGATTGTGGGAGAAATCGGTAGAGAGCGCTATGTATCCACCCCAGTGTCCGAGGCTTGGACATCGCCGCCACTGGCCGGGTGTACCAAACATCTGTTCGTTCACGTCATGGTCCCTGCCTGCCTTCGAGCCAAGCTGACCACGCATTCAGATTCGATGAGTCCGCCTTCTCACTTGCACGACTCCCTCAATTTCTCAAAGAGACCGCATACAAGAACCCAGGCGACGAGCCAGCTCGACGCGGACCCTTCGAAAGCGCGTTCGACACTGATCTGGGATTGTTCCAATTCTTGAACCAGCGGCCGGCACGCTTGGAGGCTTTCAATTCATTCATGGAGGGGCAGCGAAGGGGACGGAAGGCCTGGTATGATAATTTCCCGGCGGAGAATCTGGTTGGGACAGGAGAGGATAAAGACGTTGCCTCCGTGCTCATGGTCGATGTTGGTGGTGGACGCGGGCATGAACTCGAGGATTTCAGGAAAAGATATCCGAATATGGCAGGCAGACTCATCCTCGAGGATCTGCCCGAGACCATCAACGACATCGCTCGTCTGGATGAGAGTATCGAGAGGATCGAATATGACTTCTTTACCCCGCAGCCTGTGAAGGGTGAGACTGCCCGTCAAACGACCATTGATCTGAGTGCTTTGCTAATTATGGAATCTTGTGCTCCAAAACAGGTGCACGCGCTTACTACTTTCGTTCCATCTTCCATGACTGGCCTGATAGCGCCTGTCTGTCAATCCTCCGCAATACAGTTTCGGCTATGGACCCCAAACATTCTATGGTGCTGATCAACGACTGGGTCTTGCCGGATGAGAAGTCTCCGCTGTTTGCATCGATGATGGACATCAACATGATGGCGCTCCTGAGTGGGAAAGAACGATCGGAAACGCAATGGCGGGAGCTGTTAGAAAAAGCCGGATTGGCGATAGTCAAAATATGGAGTACGGACAGGGACAGTGAAAGTATTATTGAAGCGGTGATAAAATATTAGGGCCGGAAGATAGAATTAGCTGAAGGTGATATACATGAGATCATCGTTAGCCTCTCGATTTAGGCGACAGCTAAACATGTCCATCGCGCCGTGATGTATATGTACATTGCTAAGTGTAACTTGTTGCCAGCTAATAGGGTGCGAGGCCATGTTCTCAACTTTCGGGAACGAGGCTGAAGCCGCTTGGGAAGCGTGGCACGCGTGTAGGCGTCCTACACCTCGCGTGCTTACTTGAGGTAGTATTAGGGACTTAAATAAAAGCTATAGTCGAGGAAATATATAAGTTACTTATAGTACCCTAAGTAAGGTATTATAAGCTAAGGACACGCTAGCCTTAAATAGATTAATATACTTTATAATACTATAATACTAATTTATAACCTATTATCCTTATAATTTACTATTCTAGAAAGCTCTTTCTATTAATACCTTAAGGTATCTAGAATAATAGCCTACTAGTTCTTATATAATACTATTCTAATATCTCTTATAACTCTCTTATTATATATATATAATACTCTATTATAATTAATCTATATTTCCTTAATTATATATATAAGTATATATCTACTTATTAATATACTAATAATTAGATATCTAGAATCTATATAATTAATATATAATAAGTCCTTCTATCTTCTTATTCTTAGTACCTCCTTAATAAGTAATATAATAACTATAATATTAATAGTAAAGGTTAGATAGATATATAATACTAAATTATATTTAAATATATTAATCTTAACTACTATATATATAAGATTAGAGTTATTTATAATTATTAGTTAAGTACTAGTATAAGTTATAAGGAGGTTATTAACTATTATAGTAATAGAATTAGTTAAACTAGTAAGAGTAGCTTTAACTTAAGAAGAAGAAATTATAATAGAGCTATTATAACTAGTAATACTAGAATTAAAAGAGTTATCTAGAATAGTAATATAAAGACTAGTCTAGTAGTAAGCTTAAATTAGTAGATAAGTATATATTTAAAGTTTTAGATAGTAGGAAAATTAATTCTATTAAATACTTTAATAATATTAATAAAGGAATTTATAAGACTAACTAATATATTAAAGGTTTTTAATAAGAAGTTTATAGTATATTAGATTATATTTAATATAATATAACTTTTACTTATAGTAATTTTAAAAATCTACTTTATAAAGATATTATTAGTTATAATACTAATAGGGATAATAGTATTAATATTATAACTATAAAATTTAAAGTACTTTTTATTCTAGTTATTAATTTAAGAGATTATTATAAATAAAATAGATATTTATATTAGACTTATTAATAAACTAGGAACTTATATAAATAATAATAAATTATAAAATCTATTAAAAGTACCTTTTTTTTTAAGTAAAATACTAGTAATAAATAGGAAAATTTAGACTTTTTTTTATTCTAGCTTAAAAGCCTTAAATATAGAGAATCTAGATTTAAGACTTTAAAGCTAAAATTTTCCTTTAATATTAAAAGAAAATAAGAAGCTTATTAAAGTTATAATAGTTATATTATTATTATAATTACTATATATTTATATACTAATTATATTAAAGTAATATATAAATAGACTTAGTATCTATTCTTTTTATAAAGGTAGATTTCTTATATATAAAGAATATATCTTTTATCTACTATTTATATTTATATATAATAAATAGTAGTACTACCTTCTAGTTACTACTAAGTACTATTAATTACCTAGTATATTAAGATTATATACTAGCTCTTTAAGTACTAGCTCTTAGAGTACTATTTACTCTTAAAGTACTAGTCCTTTTATTAAGCCTTTTATAGTATTATTAGTCTATTAGTTATAATAGTAGGCCTATTAGTTAGTAGAAGCTATTAGTAAGATATCTATTAGTATACTAGTATTAGCTTTATAAGTACTACTAGTTATATTAGTACTAGCTTCTAGAGTACTAGATTCTCTTTAACCTTCTACTTTATATCTATTCTAATCTATTTATTACTTAATTAAGCTATTATAAAAGTCTTTTATAACTTTAAATACCTTTATAAATACTTTTAAAAGACTTACCCTTAATAGTAGCCTTATTTATTACCTTATACTATTATCTAATAGTCTTAGAATTATCTACTTATAAATTATACTTATATTAAGTTAATATCTACTAGTTAGAATAGTAGATCTATTTCTCTTATAAGTTATAAGATAGTTAATAAGGCCTTTATTATATTTAAGAATATTATACCCCTTAATAGTTAGATAGTTAAGTACTATCTAAGAACTCTTATTTACTACTCCTTCTATTATTTAAAGAAATAAGCTTAAGTAATATATAAAAATCTCTATTATAGTTTTTAATAATATTAGTAAAACTTCTTATTATATCTTATATATATTAATAGACTACCTATTAAGTTAGGTTTTAATATTATAAATTAGTACTAACTTAAATACTTAGTACCTATTTAGGTACTAACTTAAATACTTAGTACCTACTTCTAGTACTAACCTAAAAAGCCCTTAGTACCTTAGTATTACGATCCCGTCTAACGGCAAGGGAGAAGTAGGGTAAGGAGAGCTAGCGGTAGTAATAATACAAGAACCTAATTACTATTTAGTATCCCCTTAGGATAGGTGTAACTTAGTTAAGAGAATAACTATTTTAAGTTAAGTACGAAGCTCCTAAACTATAGGTAAAGACCGTAGCTATATAGTAGAAGGAAACTCTACTAAGAGGTATAGTTCGTGTAGATTATTCACCGATCTACTACGACGTGGATTAGATAGATCGCCTACCGATCCACCTAACTATAATAAGAAATGCATAAGCCTGTACGTAGTATAAGGACCGAACTCTAGTTATAACACTTAGCGAGTTAGATTAACCCGATCTAACTCGCTAAGGTATTACTAAGACGCTAAGCCCCTAAAAAATAGTAGGAGATACTAGATTTTTTTTAGAATTACCCTTGTACTAAAAATAGATTTTTTTCTAATTAGAATTTTAGTACCCCCCTTAATTCCCTAGGGATATATATTATCTTTTTATATTACCTTATTTACTTTTTAGAATTACCTAGGTAATATTAATAATAATAATTAATAATATAATAGTAAATCCTATATATAGTAAGAAATATTACTATAAATAGAAAATATTACTAATATTATAGTCTTTATCTTTATAGGAATATATATTAGTTTTTTATATTACCTTATTTACTTTTAAGAATTCCCTAGATAATAATAATAATAATAATAATAATTAGAAAAAAAAATAGAAAATATAGTAAGAAATACTACTATAAATAGAAAATATTACTAGGGAAAAAAGTCTTAGTAAGTCGGGTTAATACTTTAAGTTAATACTTAGTACTACTCCTTAGTATTAACTTAAATACTTAGTACTAACTATTAGTACTAACTTAAATACTTAGGCTAGGAATTTAGTATTAACTTACTAAGAGTTAAGTTAAGTACCTAACTTAAGTTTAAAGTACTAATCTAATATAGTTAGTCTATATATTAATAATAATATAAATACTCTAAGCTTTTTAAATATATAATATATTAAAATATCTAATATAATAACTTAGATTATAAAGATCTTTAATAAGACTTAAATAGCTTATTATATCTCTTAATTTAAAGATATTAGTTATTTTAACTTTAATTTATAAGTAAATAATTATAATATCTATTATAATATATTTAACTTTACTAACTACTTATATTTTAAAGCTACTAGTATTAATATAAATATTATAAGATAGAATATTAATACTTACTTAATTAATACTACTAAGAATTAGTATATTAATCTACTTAATTTAAGTAAATATAATTTATAATATACTTTAAATAGTATTATTAAATAGTTTCTTTTACTTAAGAAATAATTTTATAACTTATTAAATATTAGATTAAAGTTCTTATTACTTATAATTATATAATTATAATTATAACTATTTAATCTAAGTAACTTTATTAGAATATTAAATATTAATAGTAAGAATTACTACTTTTAAATATTTATACTACCCTCTTTTAATAATAATATCCTTTATAATAGCTAGGAAATATATATATATTAAAAATATTTTAAAAATATTTAATTTAAATAACTTATTATACTATTATATCTATTCTAGCTATCTTATCTTATATCTATTAAATACTACTACTATATCTTAAGAAATACTCTTACTAGTTAAAATAACTTAGCTTACTAGAACTTCTATTTATAAAGATATACTCTAGCTAATATTATTAAGTCTACTTCTAATAAATAAGGCCTTTTAACTTATTAAAGTAACTATTAATAAAGAAATACTATTAATTCCCCTTATAATTAATAGTAGAAAATTCTATTTAAATCTATTAATTATATCTATTTAAGTTATTAATAGGATAGTATAAATACCTTCTATTTATATTATTAATAAGTTACTAATAAAGACTTTAATAGTAATTAATAGTTCTACTATCTTATATATTCTAGTAATTTATATTACTACTATTTATATTATTATAAGTAATAATAGGGATTTATATCTTATAATTACTAGTAATTATATATAATTAGATAAATAGTATAATAAATCTCTTATAATATAGTAATAATTACTTTTATATCTATTATCTATTAAATAAGGCCTTTAATATCTTATTAAGACTACTTATATACTAGATCTAATATATAACTATTATAGGAATATTAGCTTATTAATATATATATTTCTATTTAATATTACTTATAATATATATTTAACTACTAGATAGTATTTATAAGATATTTAATTAATTAGAAAGTATAATATATTTATAATTAATAGTAGTATATACTATTAAAGTAATAGCTTTTATTTTATTATTAATATTTATTATAATTACTATATATTTATATACTATTTATATTAGAGTAATACTTAAATAGATTTAATATCTATTCTTTTTATAAAGATAGATTTCTTATATATAAAAGATATATCTTTTATCTACTATTTATATTATTAGAGGTACTAGAGGATTAGAGTTAAAGTAGATTAGTTATAAGACTTAGAGAAAATTAAAAATCTAACTTTATATATAAATCCTTATTTATACTATCTCTATACTATATTATAATATAATAATTAAAATCTAAAAAAAAGAAAATCTTTATAAGACTCCTTATTCTAATTATTACTTTAATTCTTAATACTTTAAATTATTATAATAGGTATTAGTAGAGAAAGGGTATTTTATAAGATTATATATAATATATACTTATATCTACTATATCCTTCTACTATTATAACTTCCCTCTTTAACTATTAATTATAATTCTAAAAAATAGAAGTTTTATATATTTCTTTTATTATTAATTTATAAGCTAACTTTAGATTTATATTCCTTCTTTATAATATATTAGAATATTTTAAAGATTTAAGTCTTATAAGTAACTATTATATAACTAATTATACTTATAAATACTTATAAATAGTAAGGGTAAGATATTTAATAAGTACTATTTATAGGTATTTATAAGTATAATTAGTTAAGTATAAAAAGATTATACTAATTATATAATTAATTATACTTATAAAAGCCTATTAATAGTTAGGGTAAAATATTTAGTAAGTACTATTTATAAGTATCTATAAGTATAATTAGTTATATATAAAAAGAATCTATTATATATATTAATTATATAACTAATAAGACTTATAAATACTTATAAATAGTAAGGGTAAGATATTTAATAAGTACTATTATAAGTATTTATAATACTACTTAGTTAAATTTAAATTATATATTATTCTATATTACTATTTTATAATTACTTAAATAGTATTAATATATAATATATATTAAGTCTAGTATTAATTAGATAGTTAATAGTAAGTATCTACTACTTTTATATTAGAAAAGACTAAGTCCTAGTATTATTAACCTCTACCTTATTATTATTTATAAATAACTAGTTATAAGTAAACTAGTAGATTTACTACTATTAAGTCTAAGTATAAAAGGAAAATAGTAGAGAGTAGTTTAAATATATAAGTACTAAGTAATAAAGTATTTAAGAAATATATATAAGAGGGGAGTAGGGAAGTAGTAGAGCGCCCTAGCTTTAATTAGGGGACTACTAGAGGTAAAGATAGTAGAGCTAGAGAGGGAGGAGAGTATAAAGAGTTATATATTAAGGTAGAAGTTATAAGAGCCTTTACTCTACTTATAAGCTTAGTAAATATAATAATACTTAGATTATAATATATATATATTATAAGGATTATAAATAAATTAAGTAACTAAGTTATTATAATAATAGTAGCCTTTAAAGTTATAAAGAATATATAATTTAAAGACTTAAACGCGTTTAAATAAAAGATTTTAATAGTAGATATTAGCTTAGTATAAATATATATTAAAGAACTCTAATAAAAAGGGAGAGAATATAAGGAGAGAGTATAAGACCTTAGTAGGCCTAGAACTACTAGTTAGGCTAGTATTCTAATAAGATAAGACTCCTTATAAGGCTAATAGAGTTAAGAGAACTCCTTTATAAGGAATATACTACTCCCTCCTTTATAAGGGCTATATATATAGATATTAAAGGCGGTTAAAGCTAGAAGGATCTAGTAGATATTAATAGTATTAAAAGATAAGAAGAAGAGAGAAGTAGTAGTAGAAGTAGTAGATAAGAGGCTAGTTATAATATTCTAGGCCTTTAATTATAAATATATATTAGAAATTATAATAGTAAACTAAATAAAGAGTAGGAATATACTATTATAAGTTACTTTAATAAAAGTAAGAGAGGTATTAAAGAGGGAGTAATTATAAGTAAATATAATATACTACTTTATAATAGTAGTTAGGAAATTATTTAATATAGTAGTATATAAGGTATAAGTATCTATCTTTAATATAAAAAATTAGTAGGTAATTAAAGAAAAGATCTAATAAGAGAATAGGATCCTCTATTCTAATCTAGATATAATAGAAGGGAGGTAGCTAATAGATATATATATACTTAAAAAAGCCTACTCCTCCTTTATAATAAATATTATATTATTAATAATAGTAGATAAGTTAATTAAAAAGGGTTTAATAAAGGTAGGAGAGATAAAACTTATAAAGTAGTATAAATAAAGGGCTAGATTAATATAGTACTTTAAATACTAATTATATAAGTATATATATTATAACTACTTTAATAATATATAATATATTAATTATAATTAGAGTTATAATATAATAGAGTATAAGGTAAAGGTTATAAGTACCTTATAAGGGTATATTATATATAAATAATAAGGCTACTCCTCCTAGTCTAATAAATACCTAGTAAGGGCTAGAGAGAAGTAATATACTAAATAATAGGTTATAAATAAGATCTTATTTTATAGGATTAGATAGAAGTATATAATAGTAGTAATAGATATTAAAGGATTTATAATTATAAGAGTAAAGAAAAAGAGGAAGGTTATAACTAACTAGGTAATATATAATATATTAGGTAGTAGGGAGTAGTTAAGATTATAAAGACCTAGGTATAAGTTAAAAAGACTACTTATCTCTAAGAGGCTTCTAATAAAGGAGCTAGGCTAGAAAATATTAGAGGTAATAATAAGTAGTAATAAAGAGCTATTAAATAGTATTAATAAGCTACTTATAGAAGTAGTAGTAAGTAGCCTTATCTACCTAGCTAGGGAAGGTAAATAGGCTACTCTAGAAGAAATAGATATATAAGAGGAAAGTAGTAGTACTTTAAGCTTAGATATCTAGTATATTAACTTTAAAGATATTATAATATAATATTAGAGGTAAAATAGGTATAATAATAGCCCTATTAAAAGATAGGGCTATTTAAAATATAAATATCTTAATAATCTAGGAATTATATTATAATACTAGGAACTACTTATTATATAATCCTAGCTCTAAGGCGTTCTTTCTAGTATATAAAGTAGAGTAGGGTATATAAGTATATTTCTATATTAATAAAAGACTTTAAATAGATAGTTAAAATATAAAGTTCTTTATAAAAGATATTAGTACCCTTAAGCTCTAACTTTATATCTAGAAGGAAGGGGAATACCTAGTACACCTCTAGTTATATAATATATATAACTTAAGCCTATTACTAGTAATAAGTAAGAACCTATTAAGCCTTTAAATAATAGAGGAAGAGGCTAGCTACCCTAAGAAATATATTATAATAGGAGATTTTAACCTCTATTACCCTAATTAGAATAACCTAGAATATTTTTTATACTACTTTAAAGTAGACTAGCTAGTAAGAATTATATCTAATAATAAAATAGATCTAGCTCTATCTAATAGGATAGTTACTTAGAAGGTAAAGGAGGTTAAAAGTATAATTAACCTAGTCTTTATTATACCTAGGCTCCTTAGTATAATATAAGCCTATTAAGTACGCCTTAAGCTCTAGTTTAACTCTAACTACCTTCTTATATATATAAAGCTTAATCTAAGGGTAGAGGAATAGTAATATATACCTAGGAGATTATAAAAAATAGTAGACTTAAAAGAGATTAAGAATAGGGCTTATATACTAAGTTAAAAGCTAGGCCTTAAGCTATTAAAGACTATAAATTAAATAGATAACTACTTCTTATAACTTTAATAAGGTTTAAAGGGGATAATAAAGGAGATAATCTCTTAGATAAAACCTAAGAATAAGGGGAGAACCTTCTAGAACTTAAAGTATTAGCTTATTATAGAAAATATTATAAAAAGTATAAAGGTATTTTAATAGAGTAGGGATACTATTATAAAGGGAGCTAAAAATATAGCTATTAAGGAGAGAGATAGAATATTATAAATAGAGAAGGTAATTAACTTTAAAAGGAAAGTTTATAATACTACTAAATTATAAAAGGATATATAAGGCCTTATTAAATAGGTAAGAAATAATAGCTTATTACTATAACTCCTCTTTAAGTTTCCTTCTTTAAAGAGGGATAATAGAAATAAGGTAGCTAAGACCTTTAAAGAGAAAGTAGAGGTCTTATAAGTAATATTCTTTCTACTCTTATAAGCTAATCTAGATAATATTAAGAGGGTAGAGTACTTACTACTACTAGTAGACCCTAGTAATAAGGTAATATATAAGGAGGTCTAGTAGGCTATTTATAAATTAAAGTAGGATAAAGCTCTAGGAATTAATAAGATTCTAAATTAGTTCTTTAAGTTAATAGTAAATAGACTTTTTAAAGAGCTTACCTACTTATTTAATATATACTTTTCTCTTAGCTATTACTTAAGAGAGTTTAAGAAGGCTAATATAATTATCCTAAAAAAATTAAAGAAGGAAGATTATATAGTATCTAAGGCGTATTATCTAATAGTACTACTAAGTACCTTTAAGAAGGCCTTAGAATTAATAGTTATAAAGTAACTTAGTAATTATACTAAGAGCTAGAGCCTCCTCCCTTAAAAATAGATAGGGGTATAAAGGAAGAGATTAATTAAGATTATATTAAAGACTATTATAAAAGTAGTATATATAATATAAGATTATAATAGGGCTAATATAACTAGCCTTCTCTTACTAGATATTATAAGAGCTTTTAATAATATCTCCTATTAGAGACTTATTTATAATCTTAAAGGAAAGGAGATCTCCTACTATATTATAAGCTAGATAGAAAGCTTCTTAAAAGGAAGGTCTTTATCTATTACTATTAGAAGGATAATAAGTAGAATAAAGCTAGTAGAGATAGGGATCCTCTAAGGGTTATTAATTTCCCTTATCCTCTTCTTATTCTTTAATATACTACTTATTAAAAAGTATATAACTATTAAATTATAATTATAAGTTAAAGAATTTATAAATAATATCTACCTACTAATATATAAGAAAATTATAGAAGGAAATTATAAGATCTTAGAACTAATATATAAGATTTACTTTAAATAGGCCTTAATATATAAAGTAAGTTTTACCCCCTAGAAGTATAAGTTAATTTATCTTACCTACTACCTCTACTACTTTAATATAAGTATAATAGTTAGTCTAGGGTATATAATAATAAAACCCTAGGTAGAGATCTAAGTCCTAGAACTATATATTAATAGTAAACTATAGTAGAACTTATACTTAAAGAGGGTATAAGTAAAGCTTATCTTTTAAAGCCTAGCCCTTTTTATAATATTAGTATTAATATAAGAAGCTACTTTTAATAAGGCTAAGAGGGTATATAATATAGTAATAAGGCTAGTAATAACCTACGCGTCTATTATATAATATATATTATAAGGCTTAAGGGAAATAAAGAAGATATATATAAGAAAGCTTAAAGTTATTTAAAATAGCTACTTAAGATATATATTAGGGGTATATAAAGCTACTTTAATATAAGTACTAGAAGTAGAGGTAGGAATAGCCTTTATATAATTAATATTAGACTACTTAATTCTCTACTAGTATATATTAAAAGGAATTTACCTAGTAATAGTAATAAGGAATTAAACTAACCGCGTTAAGTTAGTACTTTAAACTTAAGTTAAGTACTTAACTTAAGTCTTAGTAATTTAATACTAAAATCTAGTACTAAGTATCTTAAGTTAGTACTTATATAAGTACTAAGTATTTTAAGTTAGTACTTATATAAGTACTAAGTATCTTAAGTTAGTACCTAGGTAGGTATTAAGTATTAGTACTAAAGTATTAACTTAAATTATTAAGACTTTAGTTTTAATAAGGGTATTTTATTAGACTATAATATTAGAAATACTTTATAGTAATATAAAAGAGTAATATAATTATTTAATAGTTATTAGTAGATAGCTTATCTATCTAGTTAGATATCTTTATAATCTTATACTTATAATCCTTCTATTTATTACTATCCTCTTTATTATTATTATACTTACTATTATTATCCTTACTATTACTACTAGTCTTACTAGTATCTTTTAATTTATATTCTTTATCCTCTTCTTTATCCTCTTTAATAGTATACTTAATTTCTTTCCTATTAATACTAACTTTAATTAAGATATCCTCTTTATCTTAATTCCTCTTTATAAGGTTAGGTATAATATAATCCTTTATATTAAACGCGTTAGTATACTTTTATATAAATTTAATATAAGTATTTATAGTATTAAAGTCTTATATATCTTTTAATACCTTTAAACTCTTATAATATATAATCCTTTACTTAATAATTTATATAATTAATAGATTAAATCTAGTAAATTCTAGCTTAATAGTATTTATAGTATTAAAGTCTTATATATCTTTTAATACCTTTAAACTCTTATAATATATAATCCTTTACTTAATAATTTATATAATTAATAGATTAAATCTAGTAAATTCTAGCTTAATAGTATTTATATCTTCTTTAAAAGTATTCTAAAAGTTAAGTTAATTAAAAGATAGAATTAAAGAATAATTATATATTTACCTCTTTTATAAAACTAGTTATACTATTTATATTTTATATATAATTTACTAGTTTATCTAGCTTAGCTTATTCCTTAGTAGCCTCTTTATTATTATTAAGGTATAACTCTATCTTAAAATATTTTATTATATAATATTAGCTATTTTAGAAGTATTATATTACCTAATTATATTATTATAAATCCCTCTTTTATATCTTTCCTCCTTTATAATATCCTTTATTCTAATTACTAGCTTTATATAATTCTCTTTAATAGCTATCTTTTATATATCTAATTCCTTTAATTTTTTAATTCTTTTTAATATTACTATATAGTTATTAGATACTTTTATATATAATAGCTTCTTATTATTATCTTAGTCTTTTATATACTCTCTACTTATAATTAATTTAAGATTCTAGTTATAAAGACTTAATATTATTATAATATTATATTAGCTTATCTATCTAGTAATATATTTAAGTAATATAATTAGTAATAAATATTTATTATATATTAATAATCTATCTTACTATAATATCTTAAGTATATAAAGGTAGGAGTTATAAAGAAGATTTTAAGGGGTAATTCTACTTATAATTATACTTATAATTACACGGAATATTCTATCTAATATTACTTTACCTTATATTAAAACTTCTAAACCTTATATTCCTTCTTTTATCTACTATTATATATATTTAATAACTTTAATAATAGCTTATACTAAGTAGACTAGTAATATTATTTTATAATATATTTCTTACTTTATATACTAATAGATAGATAGTATAATTAGGTAATAAAATACTAAAATTATTAGCTATTAGAAGGAGTATACTCTTATAAGATAGGGGAGTAAATAAGCTATTATATAAGAAGGGAAAGGTAATATAAATAGGTAATATAAATAGGTAATATATTAAAATATAATTAGCTAATCCTTTATAAATAGTAGTATTAAAACTAATAATATAAAGATAAAAGTATAAGGTTAACTTAAGTCTTAGAGCTTTAAGAGAGATAAGATAATATTAAAAATCTATTAATAACTTTATCTTAAAGCTACTATTTAGTTATATTATAAGGGAGGTTATAATAGATATTATAAGAGTTAATATAAACTTATATTAAATCTAAAGTTTAGCTTTAAAAGTATTATAAGATATTATAAAAGAATTTATAATATCTTTTCTTTTAAGTAAGTATATTACTATTTTATATTACTATTAATTCTTATAATAATTACTTATTAATATATCTTATAATATAGATTTAAATCTACTTTATATTTATATTAAGTATATTATTATTATATAAAGGGATTTAAAGCTTATAAAGGAATTAATAAAGAGCTTTAATATTATACTATTTAGTACTTAAGAGTAGTAATAGTTTTATAGTATTAGAAGTAGAGGGTAGGTCTAAGATAGTATAATACTTCTAGTATTATAACGCTTCTAGTATTATAATACTTCTAGTATTATAATACTTCTAATATTATAGTACTTTTAATATTATAATACTCTTAGTAAGATAAAGAATTATATTACCTTCTTATATTACCTTTATATATATATATAAAGAGATTAAACCTACTTTTTAAATATACTACCTAATTATTAAATAACTTTAAAATAATAACTATTAATCTATTTATCTTAAGATATCTACTAATTCTAACTTAAAAGGATCTTTACTTCTATTAATACTTTAATTAATATCTTCTTTTCTTTAAAGAATATCTTAGAGTTTAATAAAAGCTTCTTTAAAGTTTAAACTTATAATATAATTATAATACTTTAAAAGTATTACTTATTTTATAAACTCTAGTTCTAATTATATATAATCTTTTAAATATACTTTTTAAGTAAGATTAAAGACTCTCTTAATACTTATAAATAATATTAGATATAAAAGGATATCCTTAGCTATTTATATTAGATTTAAATAAGTTAAAATATTATCTTTCTAGTATTCTTATATAGGAATATCTTCTAGTAGACTTTTAAAATAAAAGTATTAAATAGCTTTACTTTATAATAAAGACTTATAATTTAAATATTAAAGTAGACTTCTCTTTACTCTTATTAAAGGCTATTATTAGTTAGTATAAATTTTAATATATTATTCTATTATATTACCTTATTAATATTTTATATTTCTTATATATTAGTCCTTCTAATAACTAGTATTATCTTATAATACTTATAAAAGTAGTTAGTAAATTTATTCTTATATATCTCTTTATAAGAGGTTAAAGTATTATTATTATTTAACTCCTCTTATTTATCCTAAGTTTTATATAG
>JAABUN010003495.1_pt1 | contig 24181 bp, 24 predicted proteins | sample 5559311 | NCBI WGS metagenome assembly JAABUN01 (sample SAMN10711877, study PRJNA513370) | rock metagenome | isolation source: Antarctica rocks | place: Antarctica: Victoria Land, Siegfried Peak sud
CAAGCAACAACTGACCACGTACTTTTAATAGAACATTATGGAAAGCTAAAGCCCGTAGTGTGCCAAATCTAATACGCTATAATTGATTATCAAACTGTTAGAGTTGTTAAGTGTCAAACTTGAGAGACATCATAGAGTTGAATTATGAACTTCCAAATGGTAAGTTTAAGACGCATCCGGCATTAGTTATTTCAAACTCAAATGTTTTAGAAATTGAGGATATTTTTTATGCTGTGATGATATCTTCAAATCCAATGAATGAAGAATTCAATTTTGAGTTAGATAATTCTATGCTAACAAAACCTCTTTCAAAGAAATCATTTGTAAAATGTCAATTAATACAATCATATACAACCGATGAAGTTATTTCAAAAATCTCTGCATTAAAGCAGATTACTTTTGATAAAGTACTTAAAAAAATGTTTGAAACAGTATTTTAAAATCACCATCTCACAATCTTCAAAATTTATAAGAAGTACCGGCACAACATGCATATTGCTAATATTGGGACTGGCAGGATAAAATAGCCGACAGCAGTTCTTACAACTTACTAACAATTTTCTCCTGTATCTCTTTCATCTCTTCGGCAGATAACTTCAGCTTCTTATTCAGCAGGTTCATATCATTTGTTTCGTTGATTGGAATTAAATGCACATGCGCATGAGGCACTTCTAAACCAACTGTTATAATATTTACCCGGTTACATTTAAAAGAACTTTCAATGGCTTTAGCAATGGGTTTTGCAAATACCAACAGTTCTGCAAGGTACTCATCGGGAACGTCAAAAATTTTATCTATTTCAATTTTAGGTATCACAAGTGTATGTCCTTTTTGTACAGGGGAAATATCAAGAAAGGCAAAATGCTTATCGCTTTCAGCTATCTTGTAGCAAGGAATTTGTCCGGCAATTATTTTTGAAAAAATGGTCATGTTTTGTTTTTTATATTGCAGATTTAGCAACTTTAATGCAAACAAAAAAACCAGCCTTTAGCCGGTTTTAAATTATTGTTTATAAACTTTCGAACCTTTCAACCTTTCAACCTATCAACCTATCAACATATCAACCTTTCAACCTATCAAGCAACACCTACACAGTTATATTTTCCACTTTAAACTTTAATATACCTGTAGGCGCCTGTACTTCAGCAACCTCGCCAACGTGCTTACCAATTAATCCCTTACCAATAGGAGATGATGCAGAAATTTTTCCTGCTTTTAAATCCGCTTCAACCTCGCCCACTATTTGATAGGTAACTGTTTTTTTAGTTGCAAGATTGGTAATAGTTACTTTGGTTAATATAGTAACCTTGCTCGTATCAATGGTGCTGGTATCAACAATTTTTGCATTGGCAATAGCGGCTTCAAGTTGTTTTATTTTATCCTCCAGTAATCCCTGCGATTCCTTTGCTGCATCGTATTCTGCATTTTCTTTCAAATCTCCTTTTTCACGCGCCTCAGCAATTGCCTGCGACGCGGCAGGTCTGTCAACAGTTCTAAGTGTATGCAGTTCCTGTCTCATTAATTCAAAGGTTTCCTTAGTCACATAATTAGTCTCACTCATGTTCATTCAGTTTTAAAAGGGCAAAAAAAATACAACGCCACAATTACGTTGCAGCGTTGCAAAAAGCAAAAGTAAGAAATTAGAACAATTAAAATTTTTGTAAGATAATGTTTCACTCAATATTACATCTACATATTCTAATCATATTTAACAAAGCATGTAGCAGAAATGGCGCATAAGTTGACCCTTCATTTTCAAATTATATTCTATGCAAACATTTCATCCATTTCTTAGCAAAACATCTTCGGCAATCTCCTTTGGAGCAAAAGAAATCGGACCTTATTACTGGGTTGGTCATTGCCAAAATGGTGTAGATTATTTTGCCGGACAAACATTTATTACCCCTGCCGCAGGCATATTAAAACGATTAAGTTTATTTCCATCTATTGTGTTTGGTAATACCCATGCCACCTTAAGCGTTTATGAATTTGACCGCAACAACCATACGTGGAAACAAAAGTGCACAGAAGTTAAAAAATACGTTGCCAAAGCAATGGAAGGCCAATGGCTCGATTTTGAATTACGGGGTTTTGAAGTAACTAAAGATGGAAGTTATGGGTTCAAGCTTTCGTGCAATAATGGAGGTATGTTAGCAATAGCTGAGTGTCCGTGGAATATTTTTAATCCATACCCTGAAGGTGAAGAATGGATCGGATCTTCGCAATCAATTGACGGAAATTTTCATAAAGATTTCGACCTTGCTTTTGAAGGGGAAATAGAACGCATTACTTAATTGGGGGTTTATCTAAAATCGGCTTGCTCATTTTATAAATTGTTTGCCAGGGATATGCCTGGCAAAATTTTCTGCGCTGTCGTTTACGGTTACGTACAGTAAAAGTGCCGGAAAAGTTACCTATCATTAATTCTGTTCAGAATAAAAAAATATCTTTAACCTCCTGACACTTTGTAAATATATATACCACTATATGAAAATAACCGCGGCATTTCTTTGGATGTTGCTGATTGCAGGAAATACAGATTTGTTAATTGCTCAACCCGTTAAGCAATTACAACAATCAACTTACAAGAACCCTTTGCCTGTTGCGTTTGGTGATCCTTATGTATTGCAGGTAAAAGCTGATAAGAAATATTATATGTATGGAACCGGAGCCGGTGCAAAACACGGTTTCTCAGCATATTCTTCAACCGATCTTGTAAACTGGAAAAAAGAAGGGCAGGTATATTTCGGTGATAACAAAAATGGCTGGGGCAGTATTGATACTGTATGGAATGGCGCTTATTGGGCGCCTGAAGTGTATGAAGTGAATGGGAAATTTTATATGTTTTACAGCGCTCAATGGAACAATAATCCAACCAATGAACTGGAGAATTTTCGCATTGGTGTTGCTGTTGCAGATAAGCCAACCGGCCCTTTCGTTGATATAAGCAACAAACCGGTTTTCGATCCCGGTTATCCCATTATTGATGCCAATGTAATGTTTGATAAAGATGGAAAAATGTATCTCTATTATTCGCGTTGTTGTTATAAGCATCCGGTAGAAAGTGAAGTGGCCAACTGGGCGAAAAGTAAAGGCTGGTATAATGAGATTGAAGAAAGCTGGGTATATGGTGTAGAACTAAAACCTGACTTTAGCGGAGTAATTGGCGAGCCTGTTTTATTGTTACGTCCACCGGTAAGCATGAAGGATAAACAAGCCGAATGGGAAAGCCGTTCTGTAACATCAAAAGAAGTAAACCGCCGTTGGACGGAAGGTTCTGTTGCCTTTAAAAAAGGAGATACTTATTACATCATGTATTCGGCAAACTTTTTTGGCGGCAAAAATTATGCAGTAGGTTATGCTACTTCAAAAAGTCCGTTAGGACCATTTACTAAAGCAGCCAACAATCCCGTATTACAAAAGAATATTGAGAAAGGCGGTACTGTTACAGGTACAGGTCATAACAGCATAACATATTCACCTGATGGTAAAGAAATGTTTTGCGTTTATCACGGAAGAACTACATCTACCCGCGATCAGCGTGTTGTATTTATTGACCGCATGAAAATATTAAAAGATGGAACCCTAATAGTTGAAGGACCAACTACTGAGAAGCAACCTTTACCTTCAGGTGCCGGTACAATAAAGTAACATCTTCTTGAGGCATTCTTATTTTATGCATGATTAATTATCCTTCATCTTCATTATGCATTCTAATAATCATCTTCCCCTATTATGCCTCTTACATCAAAGCTTCCTGATCTTCACATTGCGAAAAGCTACTTCATGCCCATGATCCTGGAAAGCTATTTTACCTTTTGGGGAAGTCATAAAGTTAGTCCATGTTTTAAACTTGCTGTTAGCAACCATGTTTTTCCATTCTTCGGTGCCTTGTTGTACATCAAGTGTTTTAATGCCGTTAAAATAAAAAGTAAGGTGTCCGTTATTCTGAATAATTCTTGCATGGTTCCATTCTCCTACAGGTTTTGGTTTAGACAAGGCAGCAGTACCCGCCATATCGTACAATAAACCTGCAAGATGGTTTTCCTTTTTATTATCACCCGCTTTTATATTATCAAGCACCTGCATTTCGGCACCTGTGTTGTAAGTGTCCCGAAACTTTGGGTCTTCTTTTATGTTAAAAATAATTCCGCTGTTTCCGCCTTCAGAAATTTTCCAATCTGTTTCAAACTCATAATTCTCATATTCATCATTGGTAACTATATCTCCTGAATTTTCCCTGTTTTTTAATCTTGGGTCCATTACAAGTGCGCCGTCCACTACCTTCCAGTTGTTGGTAACTAAATTTTTATTATAGGTATGCCAGCCGGTTGTGGTTTTACCGTCAAATAATAATATCCATCCATTCTTTTTTTCTTTTTGCGTTAACATATTAGCTTGCCCGCTTACTGACTGTCCTTTTGAAGTAGAGCATGCATAAAAAATACAACTGACAAAACATAAAATGAAAAATGAAGCTTTAAACATAAGGTTGATTTAGTTGTTTAAAAATTGAATTATACTTTATAAAGTTATTGCAATATCCTTTTTTTAGCTGATCATTTTAAAAAAATCTGTTTAAGCTCGTTGCTTTTTTGAGGCAATTGGTTTTATCAGTAAAAGTAAAACGGCTTGAACAAGCAAACGTATGAGTAATAAAAGCAGAGGAATTTTAAGGCTCGGGACAAGCGGTATTGTTGTACCTGGCAGTAAGGAGTTTTTCCCTGCTGAATTCAGGCACAAGAGCCGGCTTAACTACTACAGTTCATTGTTCAATACAGTTGAGGTTAACAGCACATTTAAAAAAATACCTATGCAGTCAACTTTTGAAAAGTGGGCGAATGATGTTCCTGAAGATTTTCAGTTCACAATAAAGCTATGGAAGGAGATCACCCACGTAAAACAATTGAATACTAACCTTGATAATATAGACACTTTTATTGGCGCTGCCCAACATATTGGTAATAAAAAGGGGTGCCTGCTTGTTCAGTTTCCGGGCAGTATCACAGCGGAATATAATGATAAGGTTGAACAGATTTTACAAAGACTTCATAAAGCGGATGATGAAAATAAATGGCGTAAAGCAATAGAATTTAGAAGCGTAACCTGGTATAGCAGCGAGACATACGAACTTCTTGATAAATACAATGCCTCATTAGTTTTACATGACATGCCCAAGTCAAAAAATTTCGAGTTGAATGAAGATTCAAAATTCTTTTACTGCAGGTTTCATGGCCCAAAAGGCGATTATAGGGGCAGCTATAGTGTTGAGTTTCTTCAGGAACAGGCCCGGAAGATCATAAGTTTGCTTAACAACGGCAAAGACGTTTATGCGTACTTTAATAATACAATGGGCAACGCATTTGAAAACGCAATGAGATTGAAAAAGATGGTGGGAGAATAAAAAATTTTACTGATGAGCCCGATGCAAAAAGCCTGCAAGCTCATCAACCATATCTGTTCCTATAAGATCGGCATGCAGCTTCATCTGCAGCTTCCACGAAGTTTCAGTATCAGGAGCTGCCCAAAAACGTATGGTTTTTCCGGCAGTGTGAACACTGTCAATTGTACGGCGAAGGGCTTTTTTATCTTTACGGCTAATGTCACCTTCGCCTTTCCAGGCGGTAATTTTATTAAAAGGGAGGCTTACCAATCCAACCCTGCTCCATTCCTCTTTTGAGTGAGGCAACTTAAGATCATCGTCGAAGTAAATAAATGAAGGATAATTTTTATACTCAGCAGGAGGCGGACGGGTGCCGCTGATAAGAATGGTTAAATGATTAGGAACTTGTTGGGTTGATAAATATTGCCTCAATGGCTCAAGTTCCTGTACAAGCAAAAGCAAAACGACTTTATAGTCTTCTTTAATATCAACCAACAGGTTTAATCTTCGGGCTGTATCTGTTGATAATTCTTTTAGTAAAGGATTTAGGTATAAAGTCTTTAATGTTCGTTGTGGTTGTATTTCTGTTTTGCTGTGCGCTACAACCAAAACTCCGTTAACAGGAAAAACATCTGCTTCAATTGAGCCAAAGCCGGCTTTATAAGCTGAATAAAAAGGCAGAGGATGCTCGTAGTCGTTATGAGCATGTGCATTTGCAGTAGTATATTTTTTAGGCTGAGCTTTTATAGAAGTGTAAGTAAAAAGAACTACAACAAGGCTGATGGCTTTTATTAAATGTTTCGTCATTATGCAAACAGCCCTTGTAATTATAGTTATAAAAATTTCTAAATAATCTTACACCTTAAACCCTAAACCTTAAACCCTATACCTTCCACCTCTTCATTACAACCTGATTGTTTCAGGAAGATACTTTGCAATAAGTTCTTCGTAATATGGCTTCAGTTCTGAAACAACAGGTGGTTTGGGACTTTTCGAATACAGGTCGTAAGGATTGAATTTATTCACCCATTTAAACATTTCCCTGTCATGATCATCCATTAAATGCTCATAAGCATGTTCACGATGCTGTGAGTAAAATGAGTGATAACGGATCATGTATAAGGCAGGTTCAGGCAAATAATCTTTCACCATCTGGTATAAGTATTCATCATGCCCCCATGACATGTGTACATTTTTTAAACCGCAATTAGGCTTGTAAATGCCATACTTAGTATTATAGCGTTCGTCTTTAGTATCAGGGTTTACGGCAAAATATTCGGGATAAACAATCTTATCAGAAAACTTACAACCAACCGGAAAGGTATCTCCTACCACAGCCCATTGGGGTTCGTCAAAAAGACAAAGCACTTTACCCATGTCGTGTATAAAACCGGTTAATACGAACCAGTCGGGGTGGCCATCTGCTCTAATAGCTTCTCCTGTTTGCAGCAGGTGCTGAAGCTGGTCGAGGTCAGTGTCGGGATCGCTGTCGTCAACAAGAGTATTTAAAAATTCCATTGCATCCCACACCCTCAATTCCTTGCGGTTGAATTTAAGGAACTCTTTTTCTTTTTCTATTACAAAATCATACGTCTGGTACTTATGGTTGAGGCGATAGAACTCCCGCACGGTAGCATCTTTTGCTGAAGTTTCATAGTTGCGAAATTCCTCTTTAGCCTTTGCAGGTTGGCCTGCTTCAGGATAACGGATTAATACATCATCTTCCCACTGCTCTATACTTTGCAGAGGATTTATTTCTTTGGTTGGTATTGCGGTTGTTGTAGGCATAATACAATCTTTAATAAGATAAAGGTAGTTTTAAAATATTATTTAGTGAAATCTCTAAATAAAATATTCTGAATTCTTCAACTTCCCGTGGGTTTAACAATTTTAATTCAGTCCGGCGTGCCTCACAAAGGGCAAATAGAAGCCCGACTGCGTTTGATATTTCAAAGCGTTTTAAACCTTCTAATTATTTCCCATTGCCTGCATCTTCATTTGGTGCGCCACCTCGTGCCCTACATAATTTTCAATACGCTTCTCTGCAAAATAAATAACAGGCGTTAAAATAATCGCCATAAAAGATTTGTAAGCATAGTTAACCAGGCAAATAGCCAGCACCAATTGCCAGCTCCAACCCTTGCCTATTTTAAAAGCAATGAACAAAACAATAAAGCTGTCAACAAATTGGGAGACAAGCGTAGAACCTGTTGCCCTCAGCCACACTTTGTTTTCGCCGGTTGCTTTTTTTATCCGGTGAAACACGGTGACATCAACTATCTGGCTTATTAAAAAAGCAGCAAGACTTCCTAAAATAATCCACATGCCCTGGCCGAAGATTGCTTCAAAGGCATCATTCATATTAGCAATGCGGTTTCCGGTGCCACTTCCTATCCAAAAATCTGCCGGCGGAATTTTTATAGCAACATAAAACATGAGAAAAGCATAAGAGATTAACGCAACGGCGGTATAAGAAATTCTTCTTACAGCTTTGGGGCCATAATATTCATTTACAATATCGGTAATAACAAATTCGAGCGGCCATAATAATACACCGCAGGTAAGATTGAACGCCAGGTCAGATTGACCCAACAAACTAAAGTTGGAAGGCTGTAAACCAAACACTTTCTCAAGCGAAAATATTTTTCCGCCAATACATTCTGCTATCAGCGCATTGGCTACAAAAAAGGCGGTGATGGCAATAAATAATTTAGCAGGCTTATCTTTAATAATATTACTGATCATGCTTTAAAGAGGTATTATTATTAGCTGTGCAAGTTGCATTATTATATTAAAAATAATTAACCAGCCAGGTACCGAGGCGTGCGGCTTTTTTTTAAGAAAGAATAAGGTAACAAATAAAATGTTTACAATAGCAGTAATAATGGGCGCAAGCAACCAGCCTACAACTACAATAAAACCCCGCAGCGACTCACCTCCTACCACGTCTTTATAACGAAAAATTACGCAGGCAATAAAAAAAAGGTTACAAATAAACGCTACACGTGCAAGAAATAAAAGCCAACGCATGAAATAATTTGGTGTAAAATAGTATTATTTTATAAACTGCTTTTTTCTGGAAGTAAATTGTAAACCACATAGACACATAGGCACAATAGAAGAATGCATAGTAATTTATATTTTAAAAAGTATTTTCTATGTGTCTATGTGCCTATGTGGTTAGTATATAAAAAAATACTCCTTCTATAAACTAATAAATTGTAAACCACATAGACACATAGGCACAATAGAAGAATGCATAGTAATTTATATTTTAAAAAGTATTTTCTATGTGTCTATGTGCCTATGTGGTTAGTATATAAAAAAATACTCCTTCTATAAACTAATAAACCTTTCTTTAATAACTGCATAGTTTTAATAAAGCTTTTGCTACAGTCACCAGCCTCTAAACTCTTTTTAGTAGAAATAGCATTATTTTGCCAACTGTTTAAATCAATTAAATGAAGAAGATTGACTGGAAGAAAATATTACCTCATGTGTATGCTATAGGTGTTTTTTTTATTGTTGCGGTTATTTATTGCCTTCCTGCACTTCAGGGAAAAGTGTTGCAGCAGAGCGATGTTATCCATTGGAAAGGAATGGCACAAAGCTTATTCGAATATAAAGAAACGCACGGCCACTTTCCCTTATGGACCAACAGCATGTTTGGCGGAATGCCTGCTTACCAGATTGCAATTGAGCCTTATAATCCTCTATCTGTTGTTGTTCTTCATAAGGTTTTTATGTTGTTTCTTCCTAAACCTATCGGGTTCTTCTTCTTGCTTTGCGTATCGTTTTACTTTTTAAGCCAGGTAATAAGGGTTAAACCCTGGCTGGGTGTATTAGGCGCCATTGCTTACGCCTATTCTACTTTTAGCTGCGTTATTGTAGCGGTAGGTCACGAGACACAAATGCAGGCATTGGGCTACGTTCCGGCATTGTTAGCTTCGTTATTTATTTTGTATGATAAGAAATATTTATTGGGCGGAGCGCTCACTGCACTGTTCAGCGCTTTATTAATTGCAATGAACCACCTGCAGATCACTTATTACTTTTTAATTATTGCTGCTTTTGCAACCATTGCCTACGCTATACGATGGATAAAAGCAAAGGAATATAAACATCTTGCATTAGCGCTTTCGATAGCAGTTGTTGCCGGAGGTGTTGGCGCGCTTACCAATATGGTAGTTTTAGCTACTACGTGGGATTATTCAAAGGCTACCATGCGCAACGGAACGCTTAATTTAGATACCACATCAGGTGGTGCAAAAAAATCGGGCGGCCTGCCTATTGATTATGCTTTTGGCTGGAGCTATGGTAAAGCAGAAACATTTACACTTATAGTGCCTGGCATTTACGGAGGAAGTAATTCAGGCGAATTAAAGGGAAATTCAAAGCTTGCAGAACATGCCATAGAAAAGGGCGTGCCTGAAGATCAGGCGGCACAATTTGCCTCGCAGTTTCCAACTTATTGGGGTGCCCAGCCTTTTACATCGGGGCCTGTTTATCTTGGTGCAATTATGTGTTTTCTTTTTATATTAGGCGCCATTTATGTAGAGTGGTGGCAAAAATGGTGGATCATATCCGTATGTATTTTAGCATTATTAATGAGCTGGGGTAAAAACTTCGAAGCCTTCAATTCGTTCCTCTTCAATTATTTGCCTTTCTATAATAAATTTAGGGTACCTACAATGACGCTTGTAATACCGCAGGTATTGTTTCCGTTATTAGGCATAATGACTTTACAACAATTTCTATTCGAGGAAAAGAACAAGGCCGAAGCAATAAAGAAGCTTAAGCTGGCAGGTTATGTAACTGCGGGTATCGTTGCCATTCTTGCATTCATGTATGTAAGCTTTGATTACCGGGGTACTAACGATGAAACTTCGCTTAACTATTTCAGACAGCTTGCACAGGGAAATGAGCAGGAAGCAAAAGGATTTTATTCGGCTTTGCTTGAAGACAGAAAATCGCTTTTTGGTGGAGATCTGCTCAGGTCAATCATATTTATAGCAGGCGCCTTTGCGCTTTTATGGATGGTAGCAAAAAACAAAATGAAGCCGGTGTATGCTTTAATGGCCATTTTAGTTTTAAGTTCTTTCGATCTGTTGCAGGTAGGAAGACGATATTTTAATGAGAACAATTTTCAGGATCAGGAAACATTTGATGAAAGCAACTTTGCTCCATCCCCGGCAGATATTTCTATCAAAAAAGATACTTCTTATTACCGTGTTTTAAATTTAACGCAGGACGTTTTTAATGATGCAATAACCTCTTATCACCATAACTCAATAGGCGGTTATCATCCGGCAAAATTAAGTATTGTTGAAGACCTTCTTAACTTCCAGTTGCGCAACAAGCAACCAATGAACATGCAGGTTTTGAATATGCTGAATACAAAGTATGTGATTACTGCAGATAAGCAAAGTGGAAAAACAATTGCCCAAACTAATCCTGATGCATTGGGGCCGGTATGGTTTGTAAAAGGAATTCGTTATGTAAACACTCCGGCGGAGGCAATGAAGGCATTAGACAATTTTAATACAAAAGATACAGCTATTGTAGTGACAGACAGTAAAAACAAGATACCTTTTTCACCACAACCCGATTCTTCTGCATCAATAAGATTGATAAAAAATGATAATGATTATATAGAGTATCAAAGTAACAGTGCCACTAACCAGTTTGCCGTGTTTAGCGAAATTTACTATGACCGCGGCTGGAAAGCATATATTGACGGAAAAGAAACTCCAATTGTTCAAACCAATTATGTATTAAGAGGATTGGCAGTTCCGGCGGGGCAGCATAAAATTACCTTCGAGTTTAAGCCTGCTTCTTATTATGCCAGCGGTAAAATTACAATTGTTGCGTCCTTCCTTATATGGCTTGCTTTAATTGCAGCAATCGTAAAAAATTACTTGCCCAAAGGAAAGCAAACAGCAACAGTTTAGAAGATTGTGCGATGAGTGAAGACCTGAAAATATCTGTTATCATCTGCTCATACAACCGCGAACAATATATAACAGAGGCAATTGATAGTCTTTATCATCAAACATTATCCAAACAGTCATATGAAGTTATTGTAGTGGATAACAACAGTACTGATAAGACGAAGGAAGTTTGCCTCAATTACATTCAGTCGCACCCAGGCTATAACATTTATTATTTAGAAGAAAAACAACAGGGAGCTTCTTTTGCAAGAAACACCGGCGCTGCTTTTGCCCAGGCGCCCTTGCTTGCCTTTATGGATGACGATGCAGTTGCTGATAAAGATTTTCTTGAAAAAATTATTTCTTTTTATGAAGCCCATCCTGATGTTAGCGGGCTGGGTGGACGGATTATTCCAAAGTATATTTCTGCAGAGCCCAGGTGGATGTCGCACTATGTTTCATCGTTGGTTGGCAACTTTCATTTCAGCGATTCTGTTGAGATGTTTAAGCCGGGTAAATATCCATTAGAGTCGAATATGATTGTAACAAAAAAAGACTTTATTGAAGTTGGCGGATTTAATGTTTTATTGCCCGGCGTTAAAGGAACATTACGCATTGGCGGCGAAGGCAAAGATTTTTTTATGAAGCTGCAGGCGCTTGGTAAAAAAATTTATTACGACCCCTCAATAAGAGTTCAGCATGTGGTAGAAGTGGAAAAGCTTACACCGGAATATATGTACAGAGTGGCCTCCGGAATAGGGCGTGGCGAAAGAGTGCGAATGCTTGCAAAAAGTAAATCAGCTTACATTACAAAAATTGCAGAATACCTATTTAAACTTGGCGCTTCTTTTATTCTCGGTATTAAATACACGTTGCAAGGCTCACCTGCAAAAGCATGGCCTGTTATACAATTTAGAATTGATGCATTAAAAGGTTTATTGAACAGGTAACAACCTAAAGCATTTTATAAAAATGAGGCTTGTTGCTAATAATAGTTGGAGATAACTTCCAAAGCTTTAAAACGTTTTTACCAAAAGCCGATGCTTTTTTCCATTCCCCTTCAGGGTTTTTCAACCTAAACAACCGGTGAAAAAAGCTGCAAACAAAATAAACAAATAAGCCCCAGGTATAGTTTAGCAACAGAACCAAAAACCAGAAAACCCCATACTGTTTTCTTACACGCAAATGATTAGAAACCATCAACTGCAAACCCTTTTTATCGTACAGGTTATAATAACCTTTCTCTTCCAAACGCTGGCTTTTGTTTATTGTTGCTCCTTCAAGGTGAATAATATTGAGGTCGCCAAAAATGCAAAGCCTGCCTGTCTTTTTTAAACGGCTGCACCACTCTACTTCCTCAGCATACAGAAAAAAATCTTCATCTAATAAACCTGCCTTTTCGATAGCTTGTTTTTTTACCATTAAAAACGCGCCGCTTATCCAGTCAACTTCTTCAACCTGTTTTGCCCGCTGCAAATTTGGAACTTTGTGCTTTGTTTTATAACCAATCCAACGTATAAAGTCTCCCCAATATGGGATTGGGAGTAAGTGGTTCAATCCGCCCTTTACAAAAAAGTTGCCTGAAATTTGAGGCTGATGGCCAGCATTCAATATTTGAACTCCCGCACCTGCATAATCGCTTTGCTGCAATCTTTTGTAACACTCAGTTATCGAGTTATCAATTGCAATAGTATCAGGATTAAGCAGCAATACAGCATCGCCTTTTGCTATTCGTATGCCGGCATTATTTGCCCGTGCAAAACCTGCATTGTAATTCATATCAACCCATTGCACTTCAGGAAATTGTTTTAGAACCTGCGCTTTATTTTCATCGTTCGAATTATCAACCACAATAACTTCAAAGTCCAGGCCAGAAGAAGTAAACTCGTAAACAGATCGCAAACAATCAATAATAAGATTGGCAGATTTATAGTTTACAATTATTATGGAAAGACGAGGCATGGTATGTTTCCCTCTTTATTTCTTATTGATAATGTAGCAAGCTGTCATAAAAAGTTTTGAAAATATCCCTTGTTTTAAAATTGCTTTGGGAATATTCTTTTGACAAGACATCATTTTTATAATTAAGCCGGGTACAGGTCTTTCGTATCCTATTTCACGAATTTGTGCAATATCTCTTACAGAAAAATTTCTTATCAAGCGCCACCAGGCATCAAAAACAATAATATTATTCAGGTGCTTATCTCCCACTTTATTCAATAAATAAAAGTTCTCTTTTAAGTGCACTTCAGGTACACCAAAAGTATATTGCGTAACCTGGTCTTTGTGCATTCCTACATTTATCAATGCTTCATTAATATAATGCGGTTTGGTAGTTTGTAAGAAACGAATATAAAAATCCATATCTACCACCCACTTCACATTTTTGTCGTACCAATATTGCTTATTATTTTTATGCATCACCACACTTGGCGGACCAATAACATTTTTTGCTATTAGTGTTACCGGATTTTGAAGCATCTTTCTTTTGCGAAAGCCGTTCATAAAAACCGGTTCTGTTTTACTTGTCTCCTCATAAACATTATTGTACGCTGAAAAAATAAAATCACTTTCAGCAGCAGCATCTATAGCATTTACAAATTTATGTAAGCTGTTTTTTTGAGAGAACCAGTCATCATCGTGCATCAGCTTTATCCAGTTTCCATCAGCTTGCCGTATTGCCTGATTCCAGTTTTCAGGCGTGCCTAATGCAGAAGTATTTTTGTAATACTTCAAAGTCATTTTCTTTGCATATAAGCGGCAAAGGATTTCAACATCATTTGCAGGACTGTCATCCGAAACAATCACATCATAATCCGTGTAAGTTTGAACAGCAATTGAATCAAGCAGCCTCTTTAAAAATTCAATTCGTTTATATGCGGGAATACAAATGGATATATTAGCCACTAAGCTTTGTTTTACACTAAAATGTACAAACTTCTGTAATCTTATCAACTTTCAATAATTTTAGCAGCTTTAAAAATACTAAGAGTACCCTGTTGCATTGGAGATAGAACCGGTTACACAAACAAGATTAACTAAAGTATGAATACAATAGCAGCCGTGGTAATATTGTACTATCCTGAAGATAAAACTATTGAGTTCATACAATCTTATTATCCCTGCATTCAAAAATTATATGTAATGGATAATAGTGAAAAGGGATCGGGCATAAGCAATGCCATAAACCAATTACAAAATGCAGTATATATACACGATGGTGAGAACAAAGGTATATCCAAACGTTTAAACCAGGCATGCAGTATGGCGATTAATGACGGATACGAGTTACTGCTGACAATGGATCAGGACTCAACGTTTGACAAGCAGGACTTTGAAAATTATTTGAAGTGTATAGAAGCTTTTAAGGATAAAGAGGAGGTAGGAATGTTTGGAGCAGAATATGTAAATAAAGTAAATGAAAATGAATGCAGCCCTAAACAAATGAATTACCTCATCACATCGGGAAGCATAATTAATTTAAAGGCATATAAGGCAATAGGAAGTTTTGACGAGAATTTATTTATTGATGAAGTAGATCTTGAATATTGTTATAACGCACGGTCGAAAGGATTTAAAATTATAAAGTTTGAAAACATTTTTTTGCGGCATAGCCTGGGAGTTGTAACTACAGGAATATCTTTAAAATCATTCAGACGAACACCACGAATGTTGCATTCTCCCCTTAGAGTGTACTACATGGTAAGAAATTATTTGTACGTGAATAAAAAATATCCCCAACTTCACCTGCTCGATAATCCGGATAGAAAAACCGGAATATTAAACCGGATTAAGAACAATTTTATTTACGGAAAAAATAAATGGCTATTAATAAAGCTGCTTATTAAAGCTGTATCAGATTTTAAAAATAATAGGATGGGGAAACTTTCTTTGCTTTAAATCATTATGTCTAATAACACTACCATAAACATTTTATCAGGTATTTTTAAAAGGTTAAAAAGAATTCCCCGCAATCGTTACTCTAAAGCCGGATTGGGATGGTTAGATATGAGAATTATTAAAAACCTTCCGGGAAATAAGATTAATACAATTTCATTTCAGGGAAGTAAGCTTACTATATCCAGTAGGAATGAATTTTTACATGCCCTTGAGGAAATATTTATAGATGAAATTTATAAATTGAATTTAGAAGAAAAAGCAACCATTATAGATTGCGGGGCAAACATTGGACTAAGTATAATATACCTGAAAAAACAAAACCCTTCTGCACGTATAATTGCATTTGAGCCCGATGAGAAGAATTTTACATTACTAAAAAAAAACGTACAATCTTTTGGTTTAGCAGATGTAGAAATAAAAAAAGAAGCTGTGTGGATTGACAATACAGTGTTGAATTTCTCTAATGAAGGATCTATGTCGAGTAAAGTAGATTTAACATCACAAGGCACCAAAGTTAAAGCGATAAGATTAAAGGATTTGCTTCATGAGAAGGTGGGTTTCTTAAAGCTGGATATCGAAGGTGCAGAATATTTAGTTTTGAAAGATATTGAAGATGAACTGGGCAATGTAGAAAATATGTTTCTTGAGTATCATGGTAAGTTTGAACAAAACAATGAGTTATGCGAAATACTGGATATTGTAAAAAGAAGCGGCTTCAAATTCTATATTAAAGAAGCTACGGTTACATACAAACATCCTTTTATACATCAAAAACAAATCACTGTTTCTTACGATATTCAATTAAATATTTTCTGTTTTAAAAAATAGATTTTAAAACAAGGATTATATGCAAAAGTTATGGGCGACATCAGGCGACAAACTATTTTATCTTCTATTGTAATTTATATTGGCTTTGTAATAGGCCTTATTAATACCTATTTCTATGTTAAGAACGGCACCTTTACCACTGTACAATATGGATTAACAAGGCTGTTTAACGATATAGGTATTACCTTTTCTTCATTCGCTACTTTAGGAGTAACCAGTTATATTTATAAGTTTCATCCTTTTTATAAACAGAACTTATCAAAAAAAGAGAACGACCAGGCTGCATGGTGTGCAATAGTGATTACTATCGGTTTTATTTTAGTGGTGATAGGAAGCATTTTATTTAAACCATTGTTCATTCAAAAGTTCTCGGAAAGATCGCCGCTTTTAATCACCTACTACTACTGGATATTACCGTTTTCGTGCGGTATTTTATTTTTTACAATTTTTGAAGCGCTTGCCTGGTTTGAAGGCAAAAGTATTTTTACAAACTTTTTAAAAGAAACCGGAATAAGGGTTATTCAAACCGTAATTATTCTTGCCTTTGTTTTCGGCTGGATCAGTTTTGACACCTTTATAAAAGGCTTCTCCTTTACCTTTCCTGTTATTGCAATCGTTCTTATTAGCTATCTGCTTTATACTAAAAGACTTCAGTTTAACTTTACAATAAGCAGGGTAACCAGAAAGTTTTATAAGAAAATTATTTGGTTAATGATGTTGATTTACGGGAGCGTTATTGTAACCACCCTTGCTCAATATATCGACTCAATCATTATTGCAAGTGTAAGTAAAAAGGGATTGGCGGATGTGGGCATTTATACTTTAGCAGGCTTTATAGCTACAACCATTCAGGTGCCTCAACGCAGCATTATTTCTGCAGTAGTACCCGTTCTTTCCAATTCGTGGAAGACTAAAAATTTTAATGAGATAAGCAGAATTTATACCCGCACCAGCATTAATTTACTATTACTTGCACTGTTTATATTTTTTATTATATGGCTTAATTTTGATGATATGTTTACCGTTTTAAACATCAACAGAAATTATGAAGAGGGTAAAATGGTTATTCTGATATTGGGCATCAGTAAGATTATTGATGCAGGAACGGGCGTTAACAGCCAGATAATCGGCACTTCTAATTTTTGGCGGTTCGAAGTTTTAACAGGTGTGTTATTACTCGCTATTTCTATTCCGCTTAATTACATTTTGGTAAAAGCTTATGGCATTAACGGCTCTGCATTATCTAATTTAATTGCCTTTTTCATTTACAATTTTGTAAGGTTATTTTTTATCTGGAAAAAATTTAAAATGCAACCTTTTAGCAGCAAAACTGTAATAGCTCTTATTAGCTCTTTTATTATTTATGTTTTTTGTTATTACCTGTTTAGAAATCTAAATAACTGGTTTGGGATAATAGTGAGAAGCTGTGTATTTTCAATTGGCTTTATTTTATCTGTTATTTATTTTAGGCTTACTCCAGATGCCTACCAATTATGGGAAATAGCCATAAGCCGTTTTAAGAGAAAATAAATTGTCTGGAGATATTTTTGAACCGCTAAGGCACAAGGGGCACAAAAGTTTCACAAAGAGGATAAGTTCTTTGTAGTTTCTTATTTAACATTTTACGCTTCTAAGATTAAAGCCTTGTAAACATCTCCAAAAATTTCGTCAAACCTTTCATTTTTCTATCAGTAAGTTGGTAGCTGATGTTCTCTTTAAAGTACATGTTCAGATCGTACTTATCATACGGATTCTCCTCAACCACCTTCTCAATATTTTGCAACCCTATTTTATTACCCTCATTGAAAGCTATAATAAAATCTTCGGGCAGCTTTTTATTAGCGATCCATGCTGCAAATACAAATGGCAAACCTGTCATTTCCATCCAGGCTTCGGCAAGGTCGTAGATGTAAGGCGACTGTTTCCGTTGCTCAAAAGCTCTGTCGCCAATTACCACACCGGCTGTTGTTCCTTTTATATGATCGCGAAAATCTTTTTTGGCATCTTCAACCTGCGGCGATATTTTCCAGTAATACTTTAGTAAAACTTTAGCTAAGGCTACCGAGGTATTACTTTGATAATCGAGCAGAACTTTTTGAATGTTATAAACAGGCACATCACTAAAAATACAAACGGAGGCTACCGGGCTTTCAGCCCCAATACAATAGTCTGTTATAATATGCGCTTCTTCAAGCTTAGGAATAATGGCAACGGGAACAAGCCCAACATCAATTTCATCGTCCAACAGCATTGCTGCCACTTTTGCCGGGTAATCTTCTATCATCTCCATGTTTGCAACTTTGTGCCCGTGCTTAAATCCGTAAATCAAAGGCTTAGTGTTAAGGTAACTTACAGCTCCCACCTTTATAGTCTTATTCAATTCATCTATTTTTGAGCCGCAAAGGTAGCTGATAGATGTTAGTTGACAGTTGACGTTAAGAAGATGACGGATGACAGTTGACAGATGACAGAGATGAGAGTTGGCTGAAATTTTACACCCACCACATAAAATTTAAATACCTAAAAGGCAAATGAAACCTATACTGACAGTTATTTTTTCTCTTGTATTTGCAAGTGGTTTTTCTCAAAATGTAAATAAGATTTTTACGTCGGATATTGATAATTTTTGGATTGCTTATGACAGTATTCAGAAAACAAATGACTATTCAAAAAAATTGGACATCATCAACAAATTATATATTACCAAAGGAACAACTGGTTTGAAAGCCTTCATGAAACTGAAAAATTATAATGACACAGTTTATATAAACTGCATTGATGAATATCCAAAATTTTGGACTTCCATCAGACCAAATACATTATCTGTAAAAAATAAAACCGATGAACTGAATATAGCAATCTCAACCCTAAAAAAACTATACCCCGAACTAAAAGATGCTGAAATATATTTTACGATTGGAGGTCTTCGTGCGGGTGGAATGCCAGCCGACAATATGGTTTTAATTGGAACAGAAATTGCCACAGGAAATCCTACAACAGACGTTTCAGAATTTAAAGATAATTGGTACAAAAGTATTTTTTCAAATCAATCATTATCATTAGATAACCTTGTTTCCGTGAACATTCACGAATATGTTCATACGCAACAAAAAGACAATAACAGTAGTCTGTTGTTACATCAAGCGATTACAGAAGGTTCCTGCGATTTTATTACCGAACTTGTCTTAGGAACACCATTACAAAGAAAATATATTTCATATGGCAATTTACATTTTGACAAATTAAAGAAGAAGTTCAAAGAAGAAATGTTTTTAAGCGCTTCTAAAAATTGGCTATATAATGGTCTTCAAAAAGGTGACAGTGCAGATTTAGGATATTACATGGGTTATAAAATATGCAAATCTTATTACAATAACGCAAAAAATAAATCACAGGCAATCAAAGAAATTATCGAACTCGATTATAGCGATGAAAAAGCGATTGAAAAATTCCTTACAAAATCCAAATTTTTCAAAGAAAAAATAAATAAAAAAAATCTAATAAAAGCATTCAATAAAAGACTTCCATATATCGTAAAAATGGCACCCTTTAAAAATGATGCTGAAAATGTAAGTTCTAAATTAAAAGAAATAAGAATAACGTTTTCAAAAGAAATGGAACCAGGAAATTATTCAATTGATTTTTCTAAAAAGGGTTCTGATTTTTACCCAATAAAAAATGTAAAAGATTTTGAAAACAATGATAAAACCATTGTTTTGTCGGTTGATTTAAAACCACATAAAGAATATGAATTTATAATAAGTAATAGAAGATTTAAATCGAAAGATGGTTATTTTTTAAAAGAAGGCGAATACCTTGTAAAGTTTAGAACAAAATGAAAACTTCTGCCAACAAGGGTATTGCTAAAATGCAGACAGACATTACGCAACATCAACTTTAGTAATTCTATTGTGCATTTGTTCTATCTAACATTACGCTGTTGAACTGTTATTTGTTATCTTCATCTTTTGTTTTTAAACGTTGCTTTAGTAACAGGCTGACACAGCATTAAATACCTACACTTCAGCAATACTTTAACGTTGTTAGATGTTAGTTGTTAGTTTTGAATACTAATAATCTTCAACTGGCCTTAGTTAACATCTTCCGGCGACATTAATTAATATTTGTAAGCATCATCCAACAATTACAATGGTAACTGTCAACTGTCATCTGTATCTAACAACTATCAACTAACATCCATCAACTACTATGCAACTTAACAACCTTACCGCTATTTCTCCCATTGATGGCCGCTACCGTGAGCAGGTGCAGTTTCTTGACGAATATTTTTCTGAATATGCATTAATAAAATATCGAGTAATAGTTGAAGTGGAATATTTCTTTTTCCTGGCCGATAAGAATTTTTTTAAGCTAAGTGCAGAAAGCAGGCAACAGTTAAAAAAAGTTAGCGAAGAGTTTAGCCTGAAGGATGCGCAACGAATTAAGGAGATTGAAACAACAACCAACCACGATGTAAAAGCAGTTGAATATTTTTTGAAAGAACAATTAGATAAAGCTGAAGCATCGCAACTGAAAGAATGGATACATTTTGGTCTTACTTCGCAAGACATTAATAATACTGCTATCCCCTTAAGCTGGAAGGCTTGTATGGAGCACAAATACTTGCCTGCCATTGTTAAGCTTAAAAATAATTTGCAAAAGTTAGCAAGCCAATGGAAAAGTATTTCAATGCTTGCCCTAACACACGGTCAGCCTGCTTCTCCAACCGTTTTAGGTAAAGAGATCATGGTGTTTGTTGAGCGTTTAGATAACCAGCTTAAGTTATTTTCTCACATACCTTATTCGGCAAAATTTGGGGGAGCAACCGGTAATTTCAATGCTCATCATATCGCTTTTCCCGGTAATGATTGGGTGAAGCTGGGCAACGAATTTGTGGAGAATATTTTGAGACTGCAGCGCCTTCAATTTACCACTCAGATAGAACATTACGATAACCTTGCTGCCCACTTCGATTGCATCAAACGCATCAACAATATTCTTATAGATCTTTGTCGCGATGTATGGACTTACATCAGTATGGGTTATTTTAAACAGCAAACAAAGAAAGGCGAAGTGGGAAGCAGCGCAATGCCACATAAAGTAAACCCAATAGATTTTGAAAATGCCGAAGGGAACTTAGGAATAGCTAATGCTTTATTTGAACATTTATCGGCCAAGCTACCCATTAGCCGTTTACAAAGAGACTTAACAGACAGCACTGTTCTGCGCAACCTTGGCGTTCCGGTTGCTCATACCGTTATTGCTTTAAATTCTATTGAAAAGGGACTGAGCAAGTTGCTGTTAAATGAAGGCAGGATAAAGGCGGATTTAGATAACAATTGGGCAGTAGTTGCCGAAGCTATTCAAACCATTCTTCGCCGGGAAAATTATCCTGAACCTTATGAGGCACTGAAAGAGTTAACAAGAGGTAAAGCTTCTATCACCAAAGAAGATATACAACATTTTATCGGGAACTTACAAATAAGTACTTCTGTAAAAAAGGAACTGAACAATATCACTCCTCATACTTATACTGGTGTGCAAGCTGTTTTTTAATAAAAGAGTTGTTTCTTTGACGGCCAGAACATTTTGCAAATAATTACAATTTTAAAAAACAGCTTTATTAAGAAATGCTGTGTCAATGCAATAACTAAAACAAATTACAATGATAAAACTTATTTGTACAACGCTATTATCAACCATCTGTTTTTTTGCCAATGCCCAAAATAACGAAAGCCCTGCGGCAAAAACCGTTAAACAATTTTATACAGAAGCAGGTGGCCCTGGTATTCTTTTCTCCGCCAATTTTGACAGCCGCTTTAAACCTTACAGCAACACCGGATGGGGTTTTAGAGCGGGGCTCGGATTTACCCTGATTAACGAAGAACAACAAATAGTTCAGCAGGGAAGCACAATAAATTACAGTTACCGGACAAGGTCAATTGCTACAGTGCCGGTTGGTATAAATTATATATTTGGCAAGTCCGGGTCGCCTAACATGTTTGAAGTAGGTGCAGGTGTTACAGCGCTTTCGAGAAAAGCTTCTATACTAAATTATAACGATTACAAAGAAAGATACATTTTAGGCCACTTTGATTTTATGTATCGCAGACAACCAACTAACGGAGGATTTAGCTGGCGTATAGGTTTTACACCAATAATAAATCCCGATGGAGACATAGTTCCTTTCGCCGCTCTCGGTATTGGTTATGCATTTAAGTAATAGCGAAATAAATAAAACTTTTGTTACTATAAGTGTTGTACAATTACCAACCTTACGTTGTGAAATCATCATATTCCTTTATTTAATTAGTGTCGGCAAGAAAACTACGTATCCTTTATCAGTAAAGGACTTCAGCAAAAATTTGTGATTGAATATTTGTTCACAGGTGTTGATAATGCTGGATTGTATGGTTTTTTTTGTCTGAGATTCGCTTTTAAAATCACTGGTATGCGCCAACGTTTTGAGCAACAAATGAACCTTCGCACCGTAGCTATTTCTGATGTTAAATTTCCTTTGAAGAGCCGCGATGAACTACCACCTGTACTCATGGCTTTGCAGTATATTTTTGTTACTCCGGAATTAAATGAAAAAGTTTTTGCACTGCTTGAAAAAAAGATATGCAGCGATAAAAAGAAGACCGGTCGCAAGGGAATGGATCTGTGTGGCACATACTTGTTCTGGCCGTAGTGCGTCATACATGTGGCACCAACTGGGACACGCTTGAAACCTGGGCCAATCATCATGAACTGGTTCGCCGGGTAATGGGCGTTCATGCTACTGCCTTTATTGAAGATGAGAAAATAGAATTTGCTTATCAAACCATATTAGACAATGTAAGCCTTGTTAATGAAGCATTGCTGTATGAGATTAACCAGCTTATTGTAGATGCAGGACATAAACTCATTAAAAAAAAAGACGATGAAGCATTAAAACTTAAGACCGATAGCTATGCTGTAGAAACGAGCGTACATTTTCCTACCGATCTAAACCTGCTTTGGGATAGCATACGCAAGTGCCTTGATATGATAGAAAAGCTGCTTGAAATAACTGATATAAAAGGCTGGCGTAAAATAAAACATCTTCGCAAAAGCCTTAAGAGCCTTTTCAGAGCTACATCCCAGCATGTATTTAAGGGCAAAAATGAGCAACAGAAGAAACAATATGTAAAGCAATATCTCCTACAGGCCAGGCTACTAAAAGAAAGGGTGGAAGAGCTTATAAAAACCCCCCCACTAAGACCAGGTAACGAAAAGGAAATATTAACCATCATTATACTACTTAAACATTATAACCAATATGTAATAAAATTTACAGGCCAGATAGAACGCAGACTGATAAAAGGAGAAGTAATTGCTGCAGAAGAAAAGGTGTATTCAATTTTTGAGGAACATACAGAGTGGATAAGCAAAGGCAAACTCAATAAGAAAACAGAACTTGGTCACCTTGTACTTATTACTACTGATCAATACCAGTTTATTGTTGATTACAAAATAATGGAAAAGCAAAAGGACGCCAAACAGGTAAGCGACTTATGTGAAAGAATAAAAAAGAACTTTGCCGGCAAAAAGATATATAGCCACAGCTTCGATAAAGGCTTCTGGAGTAAAGACAATTATGCAACACTTAAAGAGGTAGCAATAGAAGAAGTTATACTGCCCAAAAGAGGACGACATAACAAAGAAGATCAGCAAAGAGAAAGCAGCCCCATGTTCAAGAAGCTTCGTAATGCTCACAGTGCCGTTGAAAGCAATATAAATATGTTAGAGCATCATGGTCTTAACAGATGTATGGACAAAGGGCTGCATGGCTATAAACGATGTGTGGGATTAAGTGTTTTAGCTTACAATCTGCACGTACTTGGAAATGTCCTCAAAGCAAAAGAGTTGGCAGCAGAAGCGAAAAGAGAAAAACAACATTTTAAAGAAGCAGCGTAGCTGAAAAGCCAAACCTAATAAGATCTTTGTGGCGAAGCTGTGCGATTTATAAAAGAAAAACAGCAATCAAATACAAGTATTAAATAATATGATGACAAAAACTATTGTGCCTGCAATGAAACCGATGAGTTAAGACGGTCTTATATAAAAAATAAGATGGCTGAAAGTGGCAATTGGTGCGTTTTCTTGCAGACACTAATTA
>JAABUN010000340.1_pt1 | contig 24180 bp, 19 predicted proteins | sample 5559311 | NCBI WGS metagenome assembly JAABUN01 (sample SAMN10711877, study PRJNA513370) | rock metagenome | isolation source: Antarctica rocks | place: Antarctica: Victoria Land, Siegfried Peak sud
TCCGGTGCTCGACGAGATTGCGACGGAGCAGGCCGGCAAGGTCCGCGTCGCCAAGCTCAACGTCGACGACAACCCCGACATCGCTCGCCGGTTCGACGTGATGAGCATCCCGACGCTCATCATCTTCAAGGACGGGGAGCCCCAGAAGCGACTCGTCGGTGCCAAGGGAAAGGGTCAGCTGCTCGAGGAGCTCGCTGAGTACCTCTAGCACGACGCAGAGTGGGCTCTACGAACGAGGCCCGGCCCGCCGGGGAGGGCCTCGTTCCACCCTGGTAACGCCCGCCCGCATTCGCCAGCCACACTTCCGGAAGGCCGGGGTCGAGCCACCGCCTCGACACCCCAAGCCTCCTGCGGCCGGTCCCGCGCGGTCGCATCATCGCCTGGTCATCGGCGCCACCCCTTCCGGGGAGGCCAGGTCGAGACCGCCCGCGGCGTGGACCGGTTCCGCCGCCGCTGACCCCGGCGAGCACCGTCGCATGCGCCACCGTTCTGCACGTTTGCTGCCGGGGGGTCCCTCCTCGGACGGCCACTGCGGCGGACGCTGCGGAGCCCCTGCCGCCGGCCGACCCCTCGGTTCGCATCGGCCCGGTCGCCGTCCTCGCTGACTGCGCCGGTCCACATCACGCAACACCGGGTCGAGGGACGGCATCCACAGGGTTCCTCACAGGGTGGGGAGAATCAACCTCCGGTAAAGCCTTCCTCGCCTGCGTCCTCCACAGATGGGTGCGCTCCCATGGGCGCCGGCACCGGGCGGGCAGCGAACGCCGGGTCGGGCTCCGTCATCGCTCGGTACAACCGCTCGAGGTCGTCGAGATCGGCGAAGTCGATGACCACCCGTCCGCGCCTGCCCCCCTCCTCCACCTTGACCCGGGTCTGGAGGTGCTCGGAGAGGAGCTCCTCGAGCTCGTGCATGCCGGGCTGGCGGAGCGCAGGACGACGGTTGGCAGGCGACGGACCGGGCGGCGATGGATCATCTTCCAGATCGCCCCCCGTTCGGACCGCCTCCTCGACCGCCCGCACCGACAACCCCTCGTCGACGATCCGTCGGGCGAGTGCCTCCTGGAACGACCGGTCCGGTGTTCCCAGCAGTGCCCTGGCGTGGCCTGCGGTGAGCTGCGCCTCGCTCACCTGCCGCTGGATGCTGGCGGGCAGCTGGAACAGGCGAAGGGTGTTGGAGATGGAGACCCTGCTCTTTCCGACCCGTGTCGCCACCTGATCGTGGGTGAGCTCGAAGTCCTCGATCAGCTGCTGGTAGGCGGCAGCTTCTTCCATCGGGTTCAGGTCCTGGCGGTGGAGGTTCTCCACCACCGCTGCCTCGAGCGACGCCATGTCGTCGGCGTGACGCACGATGCACGGGATGGTGGCAAGCCCTGCTCGCTTCGCCGCCCGCCACCTGCGCTCACCAGCGATCAGCTCGAACATGGCGTCGGGGCCTTGGCGGACGAGAACCGGTTGCAGCACCCCGAGCTCGCGCACCGAGGCGGTGAGCGAGGAGAGCGTGTCCTCGTCGAAGTGTCGGCGAGGCTGGTTCGTGTTCGGCCGCACCTGTTCGACCGGCACCTCTCGGAGCACCGAATCGCTCGCCCGGGCCACCTCGGCCGGGATGAGCGCCCCGAGACCCCTACCGAGTCCGCTGCGGCGTGCCACCACTGATCTCCTTGGCAAGCTCGCGGTAGGCGATGGCGCCTCGCGAGGTCGGATCGAAGGCGATGATCGGCTGCCCGAACGATGGCGCCTCCGAGAGGCGCACCGTCCTCGGGACGACGTTGCGGCAGACCTTCTCACCGAAGTGGCGCCGCACCTCCGCCACGACCTGGTCGGACAACTTCGTGCGGGCGTCGTACATGACGCAGATGATGGCCGACACGGCAAGCGTCGGGTTCAGGTTTCGCTGCACGAGATCGACGTTGCGGAGGAGCTGGCCGAGGCCCTCGAGGGCGTAGTACTCGCACTGCACCGGTACCACGACCTCATCGGCCGCAGCGAGGCCGTTGACCGTCAGCAACCCGAGCGACGGTGGGCAGTCGATGAGCACGAAGTCGTAGTCGTCGATCACGGCATCGAGCGCCCGCTTCAGCCTGAGCTCGCGACTGAAGGCGGGCACGAGCTCGATCTCGGCTCCGGCAAGATCGAGGCTGGCGGGTGCGACGAAGAGGTTCCGAACCGATGACGGCTCGATGCAATCCTCGATCGGGAGGTCGTTCAAGATGACGTCGTACATCGACGTCTCCATGTTGTGCGGGTTCAGCCCGAGACCCGTCGACGCGTTGCCCTGCGGGTCGAGGTCGCAGACCAGCACGCGGTAGCCGATCGTGGCCAGACAGGCACCCAGGTTGATGGACGTCGTCGTCTTGCCGACGCCCCCCTTCTGGTTGGCGATGGCAAGGATCCGAGGCAGCGGCCGGGCGAAGCGGCCAGGAGCAGGGCGGTCGGCAGGAGCGGGCGAGATCACGGACGGGGGGAGGGTGTCGAGACCCGGCGCAGGGACCGGGCTCTGTGCGCCCGGTGCGACATCGGTCGCAGGCGATGCTGAGCCCTCCCTGATGTGCCCGGCCGGCAGGATGAGGGCCTCAGCCTCGAGGGGTGCCACCGAGAGAGGCAGCCCGTGAGCCTGGTCTACGGGTTCGTCGGCCGACGCGCGTTCTGCCGCAGGCGTGCGCTCCGTCGCCTCGGTGGGGGCACCGGCGTTCTCGACCGTGCCCCTGGGCATGCCCACCGCCTCGTCGCCCCTCGGAGCCGAGGGCCCCTCGACACCCACGGCGACGTCGACTGCAGGATCATCGAGTGCCAGCTCACCGGCGCTGCCGAGATCGAAGTGCCTCCCCGAGGATTTCTCCTCAAGGTCTCGGTCCGGTTGTGCCGATGGGAGAGAACCGGGTGCGTCACCCGCCATCAGTGCCCGCTCGTCCTTGACCGTCGTTCCGCCAGGTCCCTCCCCCGACGCAGCTCCAACAGTGCCCCCGGGAGCGGTCGCACTCGTACTGGCCTCCACCTCAGCGACGGCGACGTCGGCGGCTGAACCGCTGGCTGCGTTGCGGCCGGGTACGTGAGGCGGTGACGCAGACGCCGGGACGAACACTCCTGCCGCCTCCGGACCGACCGCGACGTCACGACTCCCGTGCTCACCGCTGTCTGACCCACCGGGCGCAACGTCGTCTCCGTGATCATCCTCACGCAGCGAGCCGTCAGGAGCCTCGATTTCGTCGCACAGAGATGTTGGGACGACCCCAGAACCGACTGCACCAGGCCCAGGCTCTGCCACGGCCGTACCTTACGCTCCTGCGTGACGACCGCAAGAGGTTCCACGTGGAACGGCATGGCTGCCTGGTGGAACGCCGCCCGCCTCCCACATCGGTTACGCAAGAGCAAGAGGGCGGCGTCTCGTACACACCCGCTGACGGCGGCCCGGGCGGAAGATGCCGGACGAACATTCTGCGAGCGACAGGGGCTCCAGAGTGCTCACCGGGGGGTGCTCTCGAGGTCGCGGCAAGCCATACCATCCTCTCCGCACCCGCAGGGTCCCTCTTCGGTGGTTGATCGAGGACGCCGGCTTGTTGCGCCCCTTCCACGGTCCGGTGCTGGGCCCTCGAACCATGCCGTCTGGCCGGCGGACCTCACCCGACAACCGCTCCTGCACGTAGTGACGCAGCTCGTCGTTCACGACGAGCTTCGCTGGCTTCGGCCGCCGCGCCACCAGGTCCGCCTTCCACTGCGCGACCGAAGGGCGGTCCTCGAGCTTCCCGCCCCGTGTCGCCGCGTTGCGGCGCAGCTCACGCGAGATCGTCGAAGGTGCCCGCCCGACCTGACGAGAGATCTCCCTGACCCCAGCCCCGCCAGCCCGGAGCAGCGCGATCTCTTCGCGCTCCCGGAACGACCACGGGGCTCGAAGGCTTTCGAACCGATCTTGGGTGACGTCGTCAACTCCCCTGACCATGCGTCCTCGCCCAGTCAGGTCGTGTTGATCCTGACTCGAGAACTAGTGCAGGCTTGAAGTCACGAGCTCACGGTCGAGATGTGACCCCCGGTTTGTGGCGTCGCATCCCGCAGTGTCCCAAGTCCACGCCCCTGACCGACGGGGAGGCGGACTTCGAGAGCGAGATCGCCACCTGGCGGCGCTGACGGAGTCCGTGGCCGCCAAGGGAGTCGCCACCCGCCCCACCCCCAGCGCCCGCAAGGCGGAGCGGTTGAGTTCCTGCGGGGCTCGTGGCGGTCAATCCTCGGCTCACGACTGAGATCCTTGGAGTCCGGGACCGTCGGGTCACGATTGAAGGAGTCCACGTGGGTTCCTGGGACGGGGTCTCGTCTGGACGCACGCCCACCGGCTCGGAGAGATGCGACCACGACGTCGAGGTGTCCTCAAGATTCGGGGCGAACGGGGCTGACGGCGGGGCGGGAACCCTCCCCCAGCGTTCAGTCCGCCCTCACCTCGGGCACGGCGCCCCTCGTGCTGGCTGTTGACAGGATGGCTCGGCGAGCCGTCTCGTCTCTCGACCGGCGTCTTCCAGAGACCCCGGTCGTGCTCGACGCCGACGTTCCACGTGCAACGGTCCACGACGAATCGATTGCGACGGAGGGCTCAGCGGGATCGTGGAGCCGTCCCACTCGATCTCGGAGTTTCCCTCGCGGAAGGCTTCGGGATCCACCGCGGGGGGATGAGCGTCTGCGTCAAGCAGCAGTGCGGAGCGGGATCACGAACAGCAATGGCTGCGGGTCCTTCTGCGACCGTGACCTGACCGGTGTCGGACCCTGGTTACCGCCGATGGGGAGTGGTCGGCTGAGCACGAGCAACGACAATCGATCGAACCGCCCCGGTCTGAGGTCTGTCGACGGTCATGGGTCCGGATGGCAGGACCATGCAGGCAGCAGAGGGACCCGGCGGTCTGGCTGCGGTCGAGAGCCGCACGGCGATCGTCGGGCTTCGGCTGCGCGGTCTGCAGCCCGCCAGCGGACAAGCCGGCAACCGGCGGTCTCAGTCGGCGCCAACGACCGTCATCTGGGGGTTGAACCCTGCACACGAAGGGACGACGGTGAGGCAACCGAAGGAGTCATGACGGTGGTCGGCAAAGGCGACCGCTGCACGAGTTCCTCACCCTCCACATAGGCGGATCCGAGACGCTGCTCGGTCCTCCTGCCCTTCAACACCAGGACCCTCGGGACGCACCTCGGCCTCCTGCGCCTCGACTCCGGCGGACGGCTGACCAACGAGCGCCGTCGTGCGACGGGGATCCGTGCTGAACGATGGCGCGTAGCCGAGGGCCCTGTTCCGGGTGGACGTCACTGGAGGTCCCGCCCCGAAGCCGCACAAACAGGCCGGAGCAACCTGAACCCGTCGTTCTCACCTCGCCGGGAACATACGTTCGTCAATCGGCCCGAGATTTGGTCCCACCTGATTCGATCTGAGCGCTCCGGCGCCCATCGAGAGGGTGGCGAGGGCGGACCGAGGTGCCTCTCCCTCCTGCGACGCCTGAGGGGTCTCTCAGGGGACAGCCGGGAAACCGCCTCACCAGAGCGGGCTCTTGGCCGGGATCCCGACCGCCCGGGGGTAGGTCCTGGGGCAACGGTCGGTCTGACGCAGGCGGACGAATGACGGGGGACCGGCCGTCCACCGATCCATCCGCAGGCCGAGCTGGGACAGACTTGCCTCGGGCCAACGACCAGGGCGCGCCTGCCTGGCACCAGGCTCCGCCGGAGGCTCGCTCACCACCACCGTGCCGCCCCGCTTCAGGAGAGGGGCAGCGCACTCTGCGAGCACCGGAGGGGCACCGAACGAGCGCGCCACGACAACGTGGTAGCGCATGCGGTGCGACGGGTCACGCCCCACCTCCTCGGCGCGCGCCGTCAAGACCGAGACGCGAGGGCCGAGGCTCAGCCGCGCGACTGCCTGATCCAAGAACCCGGTCCGACGAACCATCGAGTCGAGGAGCACCCAGTGGCTGTGGGGGAGCAACGACGCGAGGACGAGCCCAGGGACGCCACCGCCGCTGCCGAGGTCCAGGAACGGTCCAACACGAACAGCTCCCCCTTCTGCGACGTCGAGCAAGTCGAGGTAGGCGATGGCGTGGTCGACCTGAGCGCCGACGGGACCGGGGCCGAGGAAGCCGAGCGTCCTCGCTTCGTCCAGCACCTCGACGAGCGCGCCCGGAAGTCCTGCCGGGAGCGCTCCCTCCTCGCCGCTCACCCGGGGCTGATGACCACCCGGCGGTCGGGGTCGTCGCCTTCGGAGCTCGACACGACGCCGCCGATCTCGTTGACGGTGTCGTGGACGACCTTGCGGTCCGGCGCGCTCATCGCCTCGAGGGCGACAGCATCCCCGCTGTCGAGCACCTGGTCCGCCACCTGGCGGGTGAAGCGCCCGAGGGCCTCCCTGCGATGCTCGCGATAGCCGCCGATGTCGACCCGGAGACGGGCGCCACGTCCGGGTTCGGCAGCCCGCTGGACGACCGTGCGCGTGATCTCCTGCACTGCCTGGAGGGTGGCACCCTTCGGCCCGATGAGCAGACCGAGGTCGTCGCCCACGACCCGCGCCTCGAGTGTGTCCTCGTCGACCTCGTCCACTTCGGTCGTGGCGGTGGCGCCAAAGGCGTCCACCAGACCTTCGAGGAACTCCTTCACCGTCCCCCGCTGCTCTGCAAGGGTCGGCCCATCGGTGTCCACGTCAGCTCCTCGTCGTCGGGTGGCGGCCCCGTTGGTTGCCACCTCCTGCTGCTTCGCACCGCCACGCTCGGCACCCCGGCCGGGACCGGCGGCCGTGCTCCGGCCCCCACCACGCCCTCGTCCGGTCGTCGCCGGCGGCGGCGGCACCTCTTTGAGATTCACCGCGGCGCGCTCTCCGATCACGTCGGCTGTGAGCTCGTCGGCGACCGGGGTCACCTCGGCAGGAAGCACAGCGGCGGGACGGCGGCCCCCTCGAACCCGCCCGGCAGCGGCCACCGGGGGGACCGCCGGGTCTGCATCCACCGGCTCGATCGACGCAAGAACCGCCGGCTCAGGGACCCGGCGCTTGCGGTCTCGCCGATCGGCCTTCGGGCGCGGCGAGGTCGGGCGGACCCGCGCCCGCACCCGTGCCTCTTGGCGCACCCGGCCGAACAGACCGCTCCTTGGCTCCTCGACCACGTCGAACTCAGCATCCTCAACGGCCACACCGAGCTGGTCGAGCGCCGTCTCCTTGGCCTCGTCCAGCGTCCTTCCAGTCGTCTCGACCCACTCCATCGCGCTACTTCCTCTTCCTCTTGCGGCTCCGCGGCCGAGAGCCGGCCGGGGTCACCCGGCCGCTCGAGACCGCGCTGGTGGCGGCACGTCTTGCGCCGTTGGCGTTGCTCCCGTTGCCGTTGGCCTCCGCCTTCGCACTGGTGGCGCCACTGCGCTGGGACCGCCCCTTGCGGACGGGCAGCTCCGTCGCCCGCTTGTCGTTCGCCGTGTCCCCGCTGCCCTTGCCGTCGGCCTTCTGGTCGTCACGCTGCTTCCGTGCAGGCTTGTCGTTCGCCACCGAGTCGACGTCGACGACGTCGACCTTGGCAGCGATGCGTGCCTCACGCTTCGCCTCGGCCGCAGCCATCGCCTTCGGGCTGAAGTCGAGCTTCGTCACGAGCGCCTGCTGGCCGATCCGCACCGCGTTCGAGACCACGAAGTAGATGACGACGCCTGAGGGGATCGTGACCGAGATCGGGATGAAGATGAAGGGCAGGATCTTGCCGATCATCTGCTGCTGTGGGTTGACGGCGTTGCCCGTGTTGCGACCCTGGATCTGACGCTGCTGGACGAAGGAGGTGAGCACCACGAGGCCGACGAGGGTGATGTAGGGGAGTGCGGTGAGGATGCCCTCCTTCTGCAGCTCGGAGAGGGCGCTCTGCGAGAGATCCATCCCGAACGACAGCATCTTGTTCGTTCCCCGGAGCGCCGTGGCCAGCGCCCCCTGGTCCGACTCGAGGTACTTCGGGTTGAAGTTGCTCTGCAGATCGCCGACCCGTCGTGTCAGGCCGCTCAGCACCCGGTACAAGACGATGAACACCGGCATCTGCAAGAGCACTGGCAGGCAGGAGCTGAACGGGTTGATCCCGTGCTCCTGGTAGAAAGCCATCATCTCGCGGTTGAGGGCCTCACGGTCGTTCTTGTGCTTCGCCTGGATCTTCTTGAGCTCGGGCCCGACCCGCTGCATGGCGATCATCGAGCGGGCGCTCTTGATCGACAGAGGGCTGAGCACGAGCATGATCGCCAGCGTGAACAGGATGATCGAGCCGCCGTACGACGGCCAGACGTCGTAGAAGAACGCCAGGACTTCAGCGAGGAACTGGAACACGTGAGCTCCTGATCAGGCCGGTGCGGCCGGTTGCGGCACGCCACGCTCGGCCCGGGGCCGGGAGGCGGTGGGGGGGAGCGGGACGGGGTCCCAGCCGAAGGGACCAAAGGGGTTGCAGCGCGCGATCCGACGGGCTGCCAGCCAGGACCCCCGAAGCGCACCGTGACCCTCGAGCGCTTCGATCGCGAACTGCGAGCACGTGGGCTGAAAGCGACAGGGCGAGGGCCTGCCCGCTCGCACCGCCTGCCACCCCTTGCACACGGCCCGCAAGGCGCCAGCGCTCCGCCCGATCACGCCGCACCGGAGACGGCCTGCGGTGCTGCCGGGAGCCCCCCGGGTGCGGGGAGCGCGACGAGCGCTGCCAGCAGGGCTGCCGACAGCTCGTCGTAGGTGGCGGCTGCGGCTGTCGGACCGGCGCCGATGAGGTAGGTCCCGGGGGCGAGACCGAGGGCCCGCGTTGCAACGACCGCCTGCAGGCGTCGACGCACCTTGTTGCGGCTCACGGCATTGCCGACGACCTTGCCGATGGCGTAGCCCACCCTCGGCGGCTCGTCGGCGCCCTGTGTCGGCGACCAGGTCACCGACACCGGCCCCGACCTGGACCGACGTCCGCGCCGACGCAGGTCGGCGAAGGTCGACTGCTCACGGATGCGCCACGTGCTGACCACGAAGACGTTGCGGATCAGGCCGAGAGGCGGGCGCGACCCTTGCGGCGCCGCGCCTTGAGGATGTTGCGGCCGGCTCGGGTCGACATCCGGTGCCTGAAGCCGTGGTTCTTGGCCCGACGGCGCTGGTTCGGCTGAAAGGTGCGCTTCACTTGGGGGTTCCTCCTGCGACCGGACGGCACGGGCCGGGCCGGTGGGCGATGGGTCGCACGGTCACGCCGACGGCGGCGCCGACGTGGCTACCGGGCGATGGTAGAGGGTGCTCGCCCTGAGCGGCAATCGGGTCGACGGCCAGGGTGTCGGATCCCCGCCGGCGAGGATCGACCTGCTCGACCTCATCCTGGTCGGGGTCGGTCCGAGAACCGCGTTGGCCGTAAGTCCGGTTCCGGCGAGGTCCGCGTTCGAGCTGTCACCCTGAGTGACATTCCTGGCGAGAACGGCACGGTCGACCCTTGCGCCCGTCGGCACAGCCGGTGCTACGGTGCCCCTTCGTCGCCACCGAGCCAGCCGGTCCCCACGTCCGGTCCACGGTGCGACCACGAAGCGCCGAGCGAGGCGGATCGACGTTTTCCACACGTGTGGATGTCGTTGTGGACGGTCAGATTCGGCAGGAGGCGTCAGGGTGGGCGAGGCGGAGCGGCTCTGGAGCGCCTGCACAGAGGCCCTGCGATCGCAGGTTCCCGAAGGGACCTGGAAGACCTGCTTCCACTCGACCTCGGCGGTGTCGCTGAGCGACCACGCCCTGGTCGTGGCGGCCCCGAGCTCGCTCGTCAAGGAGCGGCTGGAGGGGCGGTGGGCGGGCCTCGTCACGACCGCCCTCAACGAGCTGGGCGTCGGGGAGGTCGCGCTCGAGGTCCAGGTGCGACCAGACGTCCGACCGAACGAGCTCTTCCCCGAGACGGTGAGCTCGGCGGGGGCCGAGGACGACGCCGGACGGCGAAGGCCGTCCCCGGAGGCTGAACCGGCCAGGATCCCACCACCTCCCGCCGGCAACGGGGCCGGGCGGGGCCCGGCCCTGAACCCTCGCTACACCTTCGACAGCTTCGTGACCGGGGCGTCCAACCGCTTCGCCCACGCTGCCGCCCTGTCAGTCGCCGAGACACCCGCACGGTCCTACAACCCGCTGTTCATCTACGGGGTGGCGGGGCTTGGCAAGACCCACCTGCTGCACGCCATCTCCCACTACGTGCGGGAGAACTACCCGGCCTACGCGGTGCGCTACGTCTCCACCGAGGCCTACCTCAACGACTTCGTCGACGCCATCCGCTCGAACTCGACCGGTCAGTTCAAGCGCAAGTACCGCCAGGTCGACGTCCTGCTCGTCGACGACATCCAGTTCATGGAGAACAAGGAAGGGCTCCAGGAGGAGTTCTTCCACAACTTCAACGAGCTGCACGGTGCCAACAAGCAGATCGTCATCAGCTCGGATCGGCCGCCGAAGGCGATCGCCACGCTGGAGGACCGGCTCAGGACCCGCTTCGAGTGGGGGCTCATCACCGACGTCCAGCCGCCCGACTTCGAGACCCGCCTCGCCATCCTTCGCAAGAAGGCCGACCGCGAGCCGACGCCGATCCCCGCCGAGGTCCTCGAGTTCATCGCCAGCCACATCACGAACAACATCCGCGAGCTCGAGGGCGCGCTCATCCGGGTCTCCGCCTTCGCCAGCCTCACCCGTGAGCCGCTCACGATGGAGCTCGCCACCGACGTCCTCGGCGACGTCCTCTCCGACAACCTGCCCCGGCTCATCACTGCCAAGGTGATCCTCGAGGCGACGTCCACCATGTTCGGCTTCTCGGTGGAGGAGCTGCAGGGCAAGAGCCGGCGACGGCCACTCGTCACCGCCCGCCAGGTGGGGATGTACGTCTGCCGAGAGCTGACCGACCTCAGCTACCCGGCGATCGCACGGGAGTACGGCGGCCGCGATCACACCACCGTGATCCACGCCGTCGAGAAGATCCGTGCCCTCATGGGAGAGCGCCGGCAGATCTACGATCAGGTGACCGAGCTCATGCAGGTGATCAAGACCGGTGGCTGACCCGAGGCGCAGCATCCCGGCTCCCGACGCTGTGGACCATGCTGGGGACAGGGGTGCCTGAGCCCTCTGGACGACGACGCTCCCCTCACAGGTGATCGACGTCACGTTCCTCCGTCCTCGCACAGCCCGCTTGCCTGGGGATCTCCGGCTCCCAGCCAAACCGGTCGCCACCTGCGACGATGGCGCTTCGTCCACAATCCACAGCACCTATTGCCATCACTGAAGATCTCTCTCTAAGAGAAGGAAAGAAGAACGTGGAGCTCCGTTGCGAACGAGATGTGCTCGTCGAGGCACTGGCGACAGCCGGGCGTGCCACTGCAAGCCGGGGCGGCAGCCTGCCGGTGCTCGGAGGCGTGAGGGCCCAGCTCGACGGAGACCGGCTGTACCTCACCGGCACCGACCTCGACCTCACGATCGCCGACGCCGTGACGGTGGCGGGGCTGGAGGACGGGGTGGCCGTGCTCCCCGGGCGGCTCACCGTCGACATCGTCCGCTCGCTCGAACCGGGGGCCGTCCACCTGAACGCCAACGGTGAGGAGGCCAAGATCGCCTCCGGCCGGTCGCAGTTCTCCGTGCGACTGCTGCCGGTCGACGACTTCCCCCGCCTCGCCGACGCTGCCACCGAGAAGGTCACCCTCGACGCCACCGGCCTGGCGGAGGCGCTGCGCCAGGTCGTGCGAGCCGCCAGCCACGATGACGCCCGTCCGATCCTGACCGGCGTCCTCATGGCCGCCGAGGGCGACGGGCTCCGCCTGGTCGCCACCGACAGCTACCGGTTGGCGCTGCGTGACCTCCGGGGGGCCTCTGTGCTGTCGGAGGGCCAGTCGGTGCTCGTGCCGTCACGAGCGCTCGGTGAGCTGACCCGGCTCCTGTCGGGAGCCGACACGGTGACGCTGCGCCTCGGTCTGCGCGATGCGACCTTCGAGGTCGGCGACACGCGGCTCACCACCCGGCTGATCGAAGGTGAGTTCCCGAACTACCGCCAGCTCGTCTCCGGCACTCAGGCGAACCAGCTGACCATCGGTCGGGAGCCGCTGCTGGATGCGATCCGACGTGTCCGCCTCTTGGCACGGGAATCCACCCCCGTGCGGTTGTCCCTGCGCCAGGACGGCGTGGAGCTCAGCGCAGTGATGCAGGACGTCGGTCAGGCCCAGGAGGACCTCGACGCCAAGTACGAGGGGGCCGAGCTCGTGATCGCCTTCAACCCCGAGTACCTCGCCGACGGCATCGAGGCGCTGGCCGGTGACGAGGTGAGCTTCGAGATCATCGACGCCCTCAAGCGGGTGGTCCTGCGCTCGCCGGAGTCCGAGGACTACCTGTACCTGCTGATGCCCGTCCGGGTCAGCTGAGCTGCGTCCTGCGGCATGCGCCTGCAGCGCCTGTGGCTGGCCGACTTCCGCGGCTACACGTCCGCAGAGCTGGAGCCTGCACCCGGCCTCACCGCCGTCGTCGGGGCCAACGGGCAGGGGAAGACGAACCTGCTCGAGGCGATCGCCTGGTTGGCGACCCTGTCATCGTTCAGGGGCGCCCCCGACGACGCACTGGTGCGGGTGGGTGCGCCCGAGGCGGTGGTCAGGGCCGAGGTGGCGGCGGACCCCCCGGTCCGGGCGAGCGGCGCGCCTGAGGGGGCGCCGGGGGTGGGGGGGCCGGGCCGCCTCGTGCTGCTGGAGGCGCTGATCCGGGCCAACGGCCGTGACCAGGTGCTGGTCAACCGCCAGAAGCTGCGCCGGGCCCGGGACCTGCTCGGTTCGTTGCGGGTCACGGTGTTCAGCCCGGACGACCTGGCGCTGGTGAAGGGAGGGCCGGGGGAGCGACGCCGGCTCCTCGATGACGTCCTCGTCTCCCTGGCGGTGAAGCACGACGCCCTCCGGGGGGACCTCGAGCGGGTGCTCCGCCAGCGGGGGACGTTGCTGCGCCAGGCCGGCGGGCGGGTGACCCCCGAGGTCAATGCCACCCTCGACGTCTGGGACGCCAAGCTGGCGGAGCTGGGAGAGGCGACCGGGCGGGCCAGGGCGGCACTCGTCGACCGGCTGCGACCGGAGGCGGCCACGGCGTACGACCAGGTGGCGACGGCCAGCGCATCGGTCACGCTGACCTACGACCCGGTGTGGCGCAGGGGCGAGGGCGGACTGGCCGCCGCCCTCGCCGCCGCCCGCGCCGAGGACCTTCGCCGCGGCGTCACCACGGTCGGTCCGCACCGTGACGAGCTCGAGCTGGCCATCGACGGCCTCCCCGCCCGCACCCACGCCTCCCAGGGTGAGCAACGATCACTTGCCCTGGCGCTGCGCCTGGCGAGCCACGCCGTCGTCAGCGACGTGACCGGGTCGCCGCCGGTCCTCCTGCTCGACGACGTGTTCTCCGAGCTCGATCCGGAGCGCAGCCACGCCCTGCTCGCCCACCTGCCACCGGGACAGGCGTTGCTGACGACCGCCGGCCCCATGCCGGAGGGGGCGTCTCCCGGCCTCGTCGTCCGGGTGGCCGGCGGGCGCATCGTGGAGGCCGGCGCCCCAAGGCCTGGTGCGGACGAGGCCGGGGCGGGGGCCGCCTGATGCCGTGGCACCCGCTCTCGACGCCTGACGGTGCAGGCTCCGGCGAGCCGGAGGCGGTGGGCGCGTCGCTCGATCGCATCGCCCGGCGGCTCGGGGTCGAGCGGGCGGCGACGCTCCCGGCGGTCTTCGAGCGGTGGACCGAGCTCGTCGGCGAGGGGGTCGGTGCGCGGACCCGGCCGAGGGCGCTGCGGGGTACGACGCTCGTCGTGGCGGTGGACGACCCGAGCTGGGCGACCCAGCTGCGGTGGCTGGAGGCCGATCTGGTGGCCCGCATCGCCGCCGAGCTCGGTCCCGGGGTGGTCACGGCCCTCGAGCTGCTCGTGCGGCCCGCCAGCGCCGACCGGTAGCGCAGCGACACGGCGCCGTGGAGGGGGGATCACGGCGGGGTCCTGCGAGGCGCCTCGGCCATCCTGAAGGCTCAAGTCCCCCGGGACCGTCACACGGCGCTGGTAGGCTGAGGTCCTTGCGCTTCCGCCTGTCGACCCGTCCTCGGGTCCAGGCTCCGAGCGCCATCCACATCTGTTCGACGGAGAGGGCGCGCCATGGCGCAGGTTGAGGCGTCGTACGGCGCCAAGGACATCACGGTCCTCGAGGGGCTCGACCCCGTCCGCAAGCGCCCCGGCATGTACATCGGGAGCACCGGGCCGACCGGGCTGCACCACCTCGTCTGGGAGGTCGTCGACAACTCGGTGGACGAGGCCATGGCCGGGCACGCCACCCGGATCGACGTGGCGCTCACCGCTGACGGTGGCGTCCGGGTCTCCGACGACGGTCGTGGCATCCCCACCGACGCCCACCCGCAGTACAAGAACAAGTCGGCGGCCGAGGTGGTGCTGACGGTGCTGCACGCCGGGGGCAAGTTCGGCGGCGGCGGCTACAAGGTCTCAGGCGGGCTGCACGGTGTGGGCATCAGCGTCGTCAACGCGCTCTCCACCCGCCTGCGCCTCGAGATCGACCGGCAGGGCGACCACCACGTGATGGAGTTCGCCAAGGGGGGCAAGCCGCAGGGCAGGTTGCAGGTCGAGGGCCGGGCGCCGCGGGGCCGCACCGGCACGACGGTCACGTTCTGGCCGGACCCGCTCATCTTCGACGACATCGAGTTCAGGGCGCAGACGATCACCGAGCGCCTCCAGATGATGGCGTTCCTCAACCGGGGCCTCGAGATCCGCTTCACCGACGAGCGTCCCGGCCACGAGGGCGAGCCCACGGCGTTCAGGTACGCAGGTGGCATCGAGGACTTCGTCCGGCACCTCAACACCTCCAAGGAGCCGCTGTTCAAGCGGGTGGGCTACATCGCAGCCACCGAGGAGACCCAGGAGGTCGAGATCGCCTTCCAGTGGAACACCGGGTACCACGAGGGGCTCCACTCCTTCGCCAACGGCATCGCCACCAACGAGGGGGGCATGCACGAGGAGGGCTTCAAGAAGGCGCTCACCAACGCCGTCAACAAGTACGCCAAGGCCAAGGGGCTCCTCAAGGAGGGCAAGGACGACAACCTGCTCGGCGAGGACATCCGGGAGGGCCTCACGGGCATCATCAGCGTTCGCCTCCAAGAGCCGCAGTTCGAGGGGCAGACCAAGGCGAAGCTCGGCAACGTCTCCATGCGGTCCCTCGTGGAGCGCTCGACGAACGAGCGCCTCGGCGACTGGCTCGAGGAGCACCCGCCCGAGGCACGCCAGATCGTGCAGAAGTCGCTCCAGGCGGCTCGGGCCCGCATGGCGGCCCGTCAGGCCCGCGACGCCACCCGCCGCAAGAGCCCGCTCGAGGGTGCCGGCATGCCCGGCAAGCTCACCGATTGCTCGGTGCGCAACCCCCGAGAAGCCGAGATCTTCATCGTCGAGGGCGACTCCGCCGGCGGGTCCGCCATCAAGGCCCGCAACCCGCGCAACCAGGCCATCCTCCCCATCCGGGGGAAGATCCTCAACGTCGAGCGGGCCCGCATCGACAAGATGTTGAAGAACAACGAGGTGGAGGCGCTGGTCAAGGCAGTCGGTGCCGGCTTCGGGGAGGAGTTCGACCTCGAGAAGATCCGCTACCACAAGGTCATCCTCATGGCCGACGCCGACGTGGACGGCAGCCACATCCGGACCCTGCTGCTCACCTTCCTGTTCCGTCAGATGAAGCCCCTGGTGGAGGCGGGCCACGTCTACATCGCCCAGCCACCGTTGTTCTCCACGGTGGTCGGCAAGGAGAAGACCTACCTCAAGGACGAGGCCGCACGGCAGCGCTTCCTGGCCGAGCACGAGGGCCGCAAGTTCGAGTTCCAGCGCCTGAAGGGACTCGGCGAGATGGACTGGAAGGAGCTCGGCGCGACCACCATGGACCCCACCAAGCGGACCCTGTTGCAGGTGTCGGTCGAGCAGGCCGCCATCGCCGACGACGTGATGAGCATCCTCATGGGAGAGGACGTGTCGGTGCGCAAGCACTTCATCACCACCAACGCCAAGGACGTGAGGTTCCTCGACATATGAGTGGCCATCTTTCGAGCGGCCCGGCCGCAGGCCAGGAGCGGAGAGCATGAGCGACGTGTCGCCCCCCGGAGACGACGGCGCCCGGGTCATGCCCGAGGCCGGTGGTGGCACCGTCGTCGCCGGCATCGAGCCGATCGAGCTGCAGGAGGAGATGGAGCGCTCCTTCCTGGAGTACGCCATGTCCGTCATCGTTCAGCGGGCGCTGCCCGATGCGCGGGACGGCCTCAAGCCGGTCCACCGACGGATCCTCTACGGGATGATGGACGTCGGCGCCCGCTCCGACCGGCCGTACATGAAGTGCGCTCGCGTCACCGGCGACGTGATGGGGAAGTACCACCCCCACGGCGACGGGTCGATCTACGACGCCCTGGCCCGGATGGCCCAGGGCTTCAGCCTCCGCCACCCCCTCGTCGACGGCCACGGCAACTTCGGCTCCCCCCACCCCCCCCCCGCCGCCTCCCGCTACACCGAGTGCCGCCTGGCCGTGCTCGCCAACCGGATGCTCGACGGGATCGACGAGGACACCGTCGACTTCGCTGACAACTACTCGGGTGAGTTCCGAGAGCCCTCGGTCCTCCCCAGCCGCTTCCCCAACCTGTTGGTGAACGGCAGCCAGGGGATCGCCGTCGGCATGGCCACGAACATCCCGCCCCACAACCTGGGTGAGGTGATCGACGCCACGATCCACCTGATCGACCATCCCGAGGCCACGCCCGACGACCTCATGGGCTTCGTCACCGGCCCGGACTTCCCGACCGGCGCCCTCATCCTCGGGCGCTCCGGCATCCTCGACGCCTACCGGACCGGGCGGGGCTCGATCCGCATGCGGGCCCGCATGGAGATCGAGGAGACGAGGGGCACGACCTACATCGTCGCCTCCGAGCTGCCGTACCAGAGCTCGCCCGCGGGCATCCTCCTGCGCATCAAGGAGCTGGTGGAGAGCCGCCAGCTCGAGGGCATCGCCGACCTCAACGACGACTCCTCCGGTGACACCACCCGCCTCGTCGTCAAGCTCAAGCGGGACGCCAACGCCAACGTGGTGCTCAACAACCTCTACAAGCTGACGCCCCTGCAGACGAGCTTCGGCATGAACATGGTCGCCCTCGTCGACGGGGTCCCCCGCACGCTCGACCTGGTGCAGGCCCTCCAGGCCTACATCGACCACCAGGTCGACGTCATCACCCGCCGCACCGAGTTCCGCCTCGACAAGGCGCAGAAGCGCGCCCACATCGTCGAGGGCCTCTTGCGGGCGCTCGACCTGATCGACCAGATCATCACCCTGATCCGGGCCTCGGCCGATCGGCCTGCGGCGCGTGACGGCCTCATGGCCGAGCCGTTCGAGTTCTCCGAGATCCAGGCGAACCACATCCTCGACATGACCCTCGGGCGCCTGACCCGTCTCGGCCGTTCTGATCTCGAGGCAGAGATGGCGGACCTGCGGGCCACGATCGCCGACCTCCGGGAGATCCTCGACGACCCGGGCCGGCTGCGAGACGTCATCAAGGCCGAGCTGTCGGAGGTGCGGGAGGCGTCGGCGTCGCCTCGCCGGGCGGAGATCACCCTCGACCCGGGTGACCTCAACAACCTCGACCTCATCGACGACGAGGAGCTGGTGGTCACCCTGTCGGCCACGGGCTACGTGAAGGCGGTGACGGCCGACGCCTTCCGGGCCCAGGCACGCGGTGGTCGCGGGGTGGCAGGCGCGAAGCTGCGTGACGACGACTACGTGACCCACGTCGTGGGGACCACGGCGCACGCCTACCTGCTGTTCTTCTCCACCCGGGGGCGCGTCTACCGCCTCCGAGCCCACGAGATCCCGATCAAGGAGCGCACGGCGAGGGGCACGGCCATCGTCAACCTCCTCCCCCTCGGACCTGACGAGCGGATCCAGGCGGTCATCGACACGCGCGACTACGAGACCAACCGCTTCCTGTTCTTCGCAACCAAGCTCGGACAGGTCAAGAAGACCCGCTTCACCGAGTACGACTCCTCGCTCCGATCGGGCCTCATCGCCATCAACTTGCGCGACGACGACGAGCTCGTCCGGGTGATCCCCATGAACGAGGGTGAGGAGGTCTTCATGGTCTCCCGCCTGGGCATGACCATCCGCTTCCCCGAGCACGAGGTGCGGGCCATGGGGCGGGCGGCGGCCGGCGTGCGGGGGATGCGCATGCGCACCGGCGACACCGTGGTGAGCTGTGACGTGGCCCGTGACGAGGCCGACATCCTGTTGGTCACCGACGCCGGGTTCGGCAAGCGGACCAAGGTGGAGCGCTTCACGTCCCAGTCCCGCGGGGGCCAGGGGGTCAAGGGCATCAAGCTCACGGCTCGGCGGGGAGGTGTGGTGGCCGCCTTCATGGTCGGCCTCGACGACGAGATCCTCCTGGTCGCCACCGGGGGGGTCGTCATACGCACCGCCGTTCGCCAGATCTCGTCCCAGGGCCGTGACGCCACCGGTGTGCGCATCATGAACCTGTCCGAGGGCCAGACGGTCGCCGCTGTCGCTCCGGTGCTGGCACCGACCCTCGCCGAGGACCCCTCGGCCTGATCGTGCCGCCGGGGACGTCCCGGCCACCCCGCCCCCCGGGCGGCGCTCGTTCACCTCCCCCCAGTCGTCACAGGTGCGCGCGCGGAGGTCGGTCGATGGTGGACAGGAGTGGTCGGGGTGTTCGGGGTCGGGGTGTTCTTGGCCGCTGGCGCAGGCCGGGTGGCGGTCGGCCGAGTGAGCGGGGCTCGGTGGTGCCGATCGTGGCGCTCCTGGCGCTCGCGATCGGTGGCCTTGCGGTGGGGGTGGGTCGCGTGGGCGCAGACGTGGTCGTGGCGGCACGCGCCAGGGCGGCGGCGGATGCGGCGGCTCTGGCGGGGGCGGCCGAGGGTGAGGCGGCGGCCCGCCGACTGGCCGAGGCCAACGGAGGGGACGTCGTGCACTACGAGGCGGAGGGCGCCGAGGTGCAGGTCGAGGTGGCGGTGGGCGACGCTCGGGCGCTGGCTCGAGCCGAGCGGTCGACCGGAGGGGGAGGTGGTGGCGCCACTGCTGGGGGGCTCAGCGCCGAGGTGCGAGGGGCGATCGCCGCCGCCGAGGTCCTGCTCGGCCGCCCCGTCCCCATCACCTCGGGCTGGCGGTCGCCCGCCGCGCAGCAGGCGCTGTGGGACCGGCGAGTGACGAACCCGTTCCCGGTCGCCCGGCCGGGTACGTCGAGCCACGAGCGGGGGACGGCGATCGACGTGCCCCGGACCTTCGCCCCCGCCCTCGCGGCGGTCGGCCCCCAGGTGGGGCTCTGTCGACCTCTGCCGACCAGTGACCCCGTACACTTCGAGCTGTGCCGACCGATGGGACGAGCTCACTGACCGCGACCGAGGCGCCGACCCGTCCGGGGTCGGGGTCGGGGTCGGGGTCGGGGTCGGGAGGCATGATGGTCGGCGGCGGTGCGCCCACCTCCAGGAACGGCCCGGCCCCCGTCGACGATGCTCCACCCCCGACCCCCAAGGCGAAGGCGGCGCGACCGGTCCCGCTGGCCCCCAGGGCGAGCAAGGTCGTGATCAAGCGTCTCAACGCGTTCTCCGTGCTGAAGGTGTCGCTGCTGTTCTACTTGTCGACGTTCCTCATCCTGCTGGTGGCGGCCGTGCTGCTCTGGGGTGCGGCGACGTCGATCGGGGTCGTGGGCAACATCGAGAGCTTCATGGACTCCATCGGGTTCCCCGACTTCACCTTCCAGCCGCCGGAGCTCCTCCGCGGCGCAGCGCTCGGCGGTGCGGTGCTCGTGTTCGCCGGCACCTTCGGCAACGTCGTCATGGCACTGCTCTACAACCTCATCAGCGAGGTCGTCGGCGGCATCAAGGTGACCCTCGGTGAGGATGGCGGCGGGCGCCGGTCCGTCTGACGCCACGCAGTCGCTCCGCTAGCCTCGGTCCCCGCAGTTGCACCAGCACGGGGCTATAGCTCAGTCGGTTAGAGCGCATCCCTGATAAGGATGAGGTCGCAAGTTCGATTCTTGCTAGCCCCACCACCCGTGACCTGCGGCTTTGCGTCAGGTTGAGCACTCGGAGCGCTCCCTCGGAGATGCCGAGGCCGCGAGGAGGCCGCGGGAGCGCAGCAGCACGTCGTCGAGGCTGTCGGCGATGTGGCCGTCGAGGCCCTCGTAGAGGTGCCCGTAGCGGTCGAGGGTGACCGTGACCGAGCTGTGGCCCATCCGCCCCTGGAGCGCCTTGGGGTGTGCTCCCTGGCTGATGGCGAGCGCCACGGCCGTGTGGCGCAGGTCGTGAAACCGGAGCCCGTCGAGCTCGAGTGCCATGGTGGCGGGCGCCCAGACCCGGCGAGCGAAGTTCGAGCGCCTCATTGGTTCACCGAGGGGCGTGGGGAAGACCAGGCCGCTCCTTACGACCATGGGCGTCGCCAGCTGCTCGGCGAGCAGGTCGGCGAGCGTGCTGGGGATGGACACGGCCCGGCGTCCGGCAGCCGTCTTCGGAGGCCCCCACTCGAGCCGGCCGCTGAGCTCGTTGAGCTGTTCGACGACCGTGATCGTCCGGCGAGCAAGGTCGACCCGGCCGGGACGCAGGCCGGCCAGCTCACCCCAGCGGAGCCCGGCGTAGGCGGCTGTGTAGACGAGCGTCTCCCATGCAGGACCCACCGCTGCGGCGAGTTCGGCGACCTCGGCGGCGGTGAGGAAACGCATCTCCCGATGGCCTTCGGCCGGAAGCCGGACGCCGTCGCATGGTGAGCGGGCGATCAGTCCGGCGTCCACCGAAGAGCGCATGACCTTGGCCAGGATCTGACCGACCTTGCGCACCGTCGCCGGCTCGTGCCTGCCGGTCTCCAGCATGTCGGCGATGAACCTCCGCACCATGAGGTTCGTGATCCTGGCGAGGGGGATGTCCCCGAAGCGGGGGAGCAGGTGCACCCGCACCGCCCGCAGGTCCCGATCTCGCGTTGCCGGTCGCAGATCGACGATGGTGGCAGCCCACTCCTCGACCCAGCTCGCGAAGGTGCGCCGGCCGAGTGCCGGGTCGACCCATTCGCCCCGGGCCCTCGACGTCTGCATGCTGGCGACCCATCGCTCTGCGTCGCTTCGGCGCTCGAAGGTCTTGGACCGCTCCCGCCCGTCAGGCCCCCGGTAGCGAGCCCGCCACCGAGACGGCCCGCGCCTCTCCACGTACGCCATGACGCTCTCCCCGTCGCTGTGATGCGAGGCCGAGTGCTCGGCGAGGCCCAAAGGGCGTGCCCACCGTACGTCGTTGGTCAGACCGTCAGCCGTTGATCCTTGGCGCACCGGGATGCCGACGGAAGTCGTCGATCCATGTGGTGATCTCTTCGGGATCGGATCGGATGAGGTGGCCCCACTTGATGAACGGGATGCGCCGCTCAGCTACGAGCCGACGGACGTGCCGTGTGTCGACGCCGGGTGCTCGGCCAGCGTGGTGATGTCGAGCAGGCGGGGCACGTCACTGGGGTCCGTCGTCCTGGGTGGGGTCGTAGGCATTCGGTCCTCTGTGGCGCTGTGTCCACCTAGGCCCGTCCGAGGCCGTGCCATCTCACGGAGGGCTGGCAGGTCGTCGACTGCACCGCAGAGCACCGCGACCACCCCGGCTCGCACCGGAGCGTCACCGCCCGAGTTGGGCCGTGATGAACGCAGAGTCCTGGCACCGGCGGTCGAACTCTGTGCGCACGTCGATGCCTCTATCCGAGTCGGTCTCCGCGCCGAGCATCGGTGCGGCGGAGGGTTCCGGCTCGCCGAACACGTCGGCGAGCTTGGGACGCGAATGTGGCCATCTGTCATGGCCGGACACCGCTGCAGGGTCTGCCACATCGGCCTGTTCTACGGGTGAAGCGCTAGCAGAGCGGGTGGAGCAACTCGAGCACGCCAACGATGCTTCCGGCTCGCATCGGGGTCCGGATGACCTACGGCCTACGAGTGGCTGTTGCTGGCAGGTCGCTGATGTTCGATGCCCAGCTCACTTCTGAACCGGCCCGCCCCGAAGTGCCTCGGTAGTCGGCTCGCGCCGCCGGCCCGCTCACCTTGGCCGCCTGACGGGCAGCCGCTCCGATCATCCACTTGCGAGCGGCTCCGGAGCTGGCGAGCCGGCAATATTTGCTGTACAACTCAGCACGGGCGCTGGATGGTGCAGGCCATGGATCGGTCTGAGAGATCAGCCTCTTGGCACATGCCGACCACCCCGTCGCAGCACCTGTCTCGGAGCGCCGCGTCTCGCAACTCGTCGGGCGTCTCCGGCCACCTGCCGGGAGCAGCGTCCTTGACCTCGGATGCGGAGAAGGGCTCTGGCTTCTTGCCGTCGCTGCGTCCCATCCCGGCGTGACCTGCACCGGCGTTGACCTATCCGCTTCCGCCTTGGATCGAGCCCGCCGGCACGCCGAGGCTCAGGGAACAGACGCGCGGTGGGTGCCGGGCGACGCCGCCATGTGGACCGAAGGCCCATACGAGGCCGTCATCTGCGTCGGGGCGAGTCACGCCTTCGGTGGGCTGGACGGCACCCTTGCCGCGGTTCGCCGCCTGGTACGTCCCGGCGGTCGGGTCCTGATCGGTGACACCATCTGGGAGCGGCCTCCGTCGGACGTCGCGCAGCAAGCGCTCGACGCTGGGCCGAACGACTTCCCGGACCTTGCCGGACTCGTAGAGCGCGTCCTCCAGCATGAGTTCGAGGTCCTCGACGGCCACGTAAGCACGCTGGAGGAGTGGGACGACTACGAGTGGGCCTGGACGGGTGCACTCACTCGGTGGGCCACGTCCACGGCCGGCACTGCAGCCGACCGAGCCGACGCCCTTCACGCCGCACAGCGCCACCGGACCGCCTGGCTCAGCGGCTACCGCCAAGAGCTGGGCTTCGCTTGCCTGGTGTTGCAGGACCTGCGCAGCCGAAGATAAGCGCCGGTACTCGCGGTCCGGGAACGGCCATGACCGAAGCCGCCCTCCGGCGTTCCGGCGCGCCGACCAACCATTCGCGCTCGCATCGGGCGCCGACGACCCGGCATTCTGTGCGGGTGGGCGCCTTTCGGTCAAGCCGCGTCACCGTGGGGAACCAGTCGGGTGTCGCGCGCCGTCGAACGGTCATGACATCACGACTCGCACACCTGCGGAGGTCACTGGTCGCAGGAGTTCTCGTCGCTGTGGCGCTCGCCGCAGGATGCGGAGCCGCTCCGACCCGGGGCGCCTCGGAGGCGCACACGGACAGCATCATCCCATCTCGCTCGTTTAGTGACTGGCTCGGTTTCGCAAATCAAGTATCAGTAGTTGCCGTTCTGTCCGACCGCAGGCTGCCGCAGACTCCTGCAGAGAAAGAAGAGGGTTTCCCAGCCAGAGGCCGGGAACTCACGGTCGATATAGAAGACACCGTCTGGGCGCATCCGACTCAGGAAGCCGTCGCGGGGGAACTGGCGCTGCGGGGGACGAACGGTTGGTACGAAGTCGGACAGCGCTATCTCGTCGCGCTGATCCACCACGACGGGTGGGGCTGGGCGCCGCTCTCCGATGAGACATCAAGCTTCCTACTCGACGACGCCGGACGTGTCACGGCGAACCCCGATGCGTCGGTCAATGATGCACTTGTCGGCAAGACAGCTCCGGAAGTGCGGGACCTCCTCGTAGGAGAGTCCCCCGACCCAGTCGCTGCGAAGTACGCGCATCTCGATCCCGTGTCCCGGGCGGAGGCGTATCTGAACGAAAAGCACCCCTAAATGCCGATCTTCGGTGAAGTGGGCTCGAGCCTTACGAAGGACAGCCCCCCGCTCCGATCCGTCTCGGGTCACGCGCTTAAGCTCGCGAACAGCGGGTCGGAGGGCTCCGATCGCTGACTGGCCTCCTACGCTCGATCCCTGCAGCGGGCGGTCTCCCGCTCGGTCGCAGGCCTCCGGTTTCGTTGCTGCGACGAGCACCTCGGGGTGGAGCAGCGCTGCGATGACCTCATGCGATGGGTCCGGTCCTCGTCGCGCCTGAGTTCTTCTTCTCGACCTTGTGTCGCACTGTGTCAACCGAGGAGGTGCTGAGATGCGTCTATAGGTGACTGGAAGGTTCGGGTGGATCAAGAGGGCTCTTCGGAGATGAGCGGGGTGTAGGGGTCCGCGGCGCGGCACAGGGGCTCTGCGAACTTGACGCTGTCGAAGGCAGTCGAGTTCGGGAGAGCCCCTGTGGAAGTGGACCCTACGCGCATGTGC
>JAABUN010003496.1_pt1 | contig 24154 bp, 20 predicted proteins | sample 5559311 | NCBI WGS metagenome assembly JAABUN01 (sample SAMN10711877, study PRJNA513370) | rock metagenome | isolation source: Antarctica rocks | place: Antarctica: Victoria Land, Siegfried Peak sud
CACGCTGGGCGCCGGAGTCGAGACGACCACGACCATCTCGTCCCGGTCGACCGTGATCTGGGGTGCTACCTGGGTCCACTCCTGCGGCAGTCGGCCGGTGAACCAGCCGCGGACCTCTGCCTCGATGTTCGCTGTCATGGAGCAAGCATTACATGATTACTTCGCAAGGCCAAAGGAGTTCGCTGTGAGCGAAGCACGACAGGCCCCACCGGGACCGGTGAGGCCTGTCGACGAACAGCAGGTGGCGGAGGCGGCGGGATTTGAACCCGCGAGAGGTTTCATCCTCAACCCGCTTAGCAGGCGGGCGCACTAGGCCACTATGCGACGCCTCCGCGGGGCAGCCTACCGGCCCGGCCGAGCCCGGCCAACGCGCTGGCCCTTCACCGGATCTGCACCGACCCCGGCCAGGTTCTCGACCTGGCGCGGCGCCACGGCCGCCGCGCCGATGATCCAATGGGGGTCGACCCGCGACCGATCCAGACGAGGAGCATGGATGCACCGAGGGGACGGCCCGGCCCGGCACCGCACCACCGGCGCCGCGGGGGGTGCGGTGGCACGGGCCCGGCACGCCAGCTCACGCGGCGACGGGTTCGGTCACTTCGCCCTCGTCACCGCCCTGTCGGTGGTGCCCGGCGCCGGCCTGATCGCCGCCGGACGTCGGCGCAGCGGTGGTCTGCTGCTCGGCCTCACCGTGCTCGCCATCGCCGGTGCCGGCGTCCTGGCCCTTCGGGGCGACGTCATGGGCCGGGTGCTCACCGCGTCGGTGCAGCCCCGGACGCTGTTGATCGGCGCGATGGTGCTGGCCGCGGTCGCGCTGGTCTGGTGCCTGAGCGTGCTGGCAACGGCATGGACCTCGCGACCCTCACTGCCCTCGCTGCCCCAGCGGCTGCTCGGCACTGCCCTGGTCGCCGCACTGTGCGTGGCGATCGCGGCGCCCAGCGGGGTCGGCGTCCGTTACGCGCTGATCCAGCGCGACGTGGTCACCTCGCTGTTCAGCGCCGGCACCACCGGAACAGGGCCGGGCCTGGCCGGGGGCGCCGTCCCTGCGCAGGGCAGGGCCGACCCGTGGGCCGGTGTGCCTCGGGTCAACATGCTGCTGCTGGGCTCGGACGCCGGAGCCGACCGCACCGGCGTCCGCACCGACTCGATGATCGTGGCCAGCATCGACACCAAGACCGGCAACACCGTGCTTCTCGGCCTGCCGCGCAGCCTGCAGAAGGTGCCGTTCCCGACCTCGAACCCGCTGCACGCGGTGTGGCCCAACGGCTTCAACTGCGGCGACCAGTGTCTGCTGAACGCCGTGTGGGAGCAGGCCGCCACCGTCCACCGCGACCTGTTCCCCGGCGACCCCAACCCCGGGCTGACCACCACCCGCGCCGTGATCGGCGAGGTGCTCGGCCTGCGGATCGACAACTACACGATCATCGACCTGAACGGCTTCAAGAGCCTGGTCGACGCGATGGGCGGCGTCGACGTGAACGTCCAAGGGAAGATCCCGATCGGCGGCGGCGAAAATCAAAGAACCAAGCAGCCGTTGCCGATCTACGGTTACATCGAGCCGGGCCAGCGGCACCTCGACGGCTACCACGCGCTGTGGTTCGCCCGCTCGCGGCAGGGATCGACCGACTACGAGCGGATGGGCCGCCAGCGCTGCATGGTCACCGCACTGCTCGACCAGGCCAACCCGGCCCAGCTGATCTCGCGCTACCCCGCGCTGGCCAAGGTCGCCAAGAACAACATCCAGACCGGCATCCGCCAACAGGACCTCCCGGCCTGGGTGACGCTGGTGCAACGTATCCAGCGCGGCACGGTCCGCAGCCTGCCGCTGACCAACAAGGTCATCGGCACCGTGAACCCCGACTTCGCCCAGATCCGCGAACTGGTCGCCGCCTCGATCGCACCGAAGAGAACGACAACGCCCAAGCCCAAGCCGACAGGCACCGCCACCAAACCGCCCGTCGACACCAGCCAGGCCCAGGACGCCAGCGCGGTCTGCTGACAGAGTGGGCGGCATGACGACTGCGTCCCGTCGCCGCTGGCCGTGGGTCCTTCTCGCAGCCGCCCTGGCGGTGGCCCTCGCGGCAGCGACGCTGGTCTGGCGCGACCGGGCGGCGACGCAGGCCGACCGCGACGCCCGCGTTGCCGCAGCCGCCTTCGTCGCCGCCTGGCAGGCGGGCACCCCCGGATCCGTGCCGTACGCCGGCGACGCACCGACCGCCGTCCAGCAGCAGTACACGACCCTCACCAAGGGCCTTCACCCCGCCCGGCCCACCGTGCGGCTGGGCCGGTTGACGCGGACTGGCGACGTCGCGCAGGGAACGGTGGACGTGAGCTGGGCCCTGGCGGGGGCCAGCACCTGGCGGTACGCCGTTCCGCTGCGGCTGCAGCGCACGGCCGGGCGCTGGGCGGTGCGGGCCGAGCCGGCTCCCGGCCGCAGCCTGTTCGCCCCCGTCGCGGCCACCTCGACCCTGCGGGTGCAGCGGGTGGCACCCCGGCGGGCGCAGGTGCTCGGCGCCAAGGGGTCGGTCATCGTCACCGAACGACCCGTGGTCGACGTGGGGGTGCAGCCCGCACGCGTGCGCGGTGAGCCAGCGGCGCTCGCGGCCACGCTGGCCGGGCTCGTCGACGTCCAGGCCGCGCCCCTCGCCGCCCGGATCAAGGCCGCCGGCCCGGACGCGTTCGTGTCGGTGATCACGTTGCGCCGCAGTGACTACGACCCCCTGCGCGGCAAGCTGCAACCGCTTCCCGGCGTGGTCTTCCGCGAACGCACCCAGGCGCTGGCGCCCACCCGTGACTTCGCGCGGGCCCTGCTCGGCTCGGTCGCGCCGGTCACCGCCGAGCTGGTCGCCGCCGGCAAGGGCCGGGTGGCCGCGGGCGACCTCGCCGGGGTGTCGGGGCTGCAGCGTCAGTACGACGAGCGCCTGGGTGGCGCCGCCGGGCTCACCGTCACCGAGGTGACGGCGTCCGGTGGGGCAGCGACCCCGGTGTTCAGTGCACCCGCCGTCGCCGGCCAGCCGGTCACCCTCTCACTCGACCAGCAGGTGCAGCGGGCCGCCGACGCCGCGCTCGCCGGGTCGGCGGTGCCGGCCGCTCTGGTGGCGGTCGACGTCCCCACCGGGGCGGTGCTCGCGGTCGCCAACTCCCCGTCGTCCGGGCTGAACCGGGCGATGATCGGTCAGTACCCGCCCGGCTCGACGTTCAAGGTGGTGAGCACCCTGGCGTTGTTGGGCAAGGGCCTGAAGCCCACCGATGCCGTCGACTGTCCGCCCACCGCGACCGTGGAAGGGCGCGCGTTCCGCAACTACGAGAGCGAGCAGTTCGGTGTTGTGCCGTTCCGCACCGACTTCGCGAAGTCGTGCAACACCGCATTCGTCGGTCTGTCCGGTCGGCTCGGTGACGACGACCTGACCGCCACCGCCCGCAGCCTCGGCATAGGCGCCACCTGGTCGCTGGGCGCGCCGGCCTACGCCGGAAGCGTCCCCGCCAACACCTCCGCAGTCGACAAGGCGGCCGCCTCGTTCGGTCAGGGCCGCACCCTGGTCTCACCACTGGCGATGACCGTGGCCACCGCCTCGGTGGCGCGCGGCAGCTACCTGCCGCCGTCCCTGGTGCTCGACCCCGCACCCGCCACCCAGCCGACCTCCCCGCTGCCCCCTCATGCGGTCGCCACCCTGCGGTCGCTGATGCGCGACGTGGTCACCAGCGGCACCGGAACGGCCTTGCGGTCGGTGCCCGGCGGTCCGGTGATGGCCAAGACCGGAACCGCCGAGTTCGGCACCGCCTCACCGCCGGCCACGCACGCCTGGATCACCGGCTGGCAGGGCGACGTCGCCTTCACGGTCTTCGTCGACACCGGCGCCAGCGGTGGCACCGTGGCCGGGCCGGTGGCCGCCCGGTTCGTGACCGCGCTCACCGGCTGAGGGCGGGCGACCTTCAGTCGGCCGCCACCGGTGCCGATGGGAGCCGGGTGAGGTCAATCGAGCACCCTGGCGTCGACGGGCTTGCCGCGCGTCGAGCCCGGGCCCGGACGGCGCGCACCGTCTCGCTGCCCGACGCGGTCGTCGAGGCGCTGACCGAGGGCGTACTCGTCCTGACCCCCACCGGGCAGGTCGTGCAGGCCAACGTCGCTGCGCACACCCTGTTGAGCGCCGGCGGACCCGATGACCTGGTGGGACGTGACGCGGCGCTGCACTTCGACCACACGACCGGGTCGCAGGGACGCCGGCTGGGGCCGGCCGAGAACCCCCTACGCACCTGTCTGCGCACCGGCCGGGTGATCAGGCACAAGCTGGTCGGTCTGCAGCAGCCAGACGGCACGACGCTGTGGCTGGACGTCACCGTGACACCCATCAGCGTGACACCCATCAGCACCGCTCACTCGGCGCCGGGCGCCGACGCTCGGCCCAGTCTGGTCGACGGGGTGCTCGTCGTCATCCGCCGGCCCGGCGCCGACGACGCCACCGTCACCGCGCTGCGCGACCGCGAACACCAGCTCAGCGTCGCCCAGCGGATGGCCCGGCTCTCGATGTGGCGCTGGGACACCGGCCGCGACGCGGTCGAGTGGTTGGACGGCGCGGGCCGGGGCATGGGCATCACCGGTGAGAGCAAAGGGATGAGCGACTACCTGGACGGCATCCACCCGGACGACCGACCAGGCCACGACGCCATGCTGCGCGAGCTGGTCACGGGTCGGTTGCCGCAGGGTGAGATCGACCTGCGCTACCGCTGGGAGCAGGGTTGGCGGCACTGGCACCTGTGGGCCGAGGCGGTCGTCGACTCCACCGGCCAGGTCACCGGACTGTGGGGCACGACCCAGGAGGTCACCGCACGCACCGAGGCCGAGGCCGCCGTCCGCCGGCTGTCCATGACCGACTCGCTCACTGAGCTGGCCAACCGGGCCCAGGTGCTCGAGCAGATCACCGCGGCTCTGGTCGAGTGCCCTCCACAGCTCGAGGTGGGCCTGGTGCTGGTCGACATCGACCGGTTCAGCCACGTGAACGCCCGGTTCGGCCCCTCCGCAGGTGACCTGCTGCTGATCGAGGTCGGCCGGCGGCTGGCCCGGCTCGCCGGCCTGCACCGCACGCCTGGCCGACTCGGCGCCGACACCTTCGCCCTGGTGCTCGAGCGGTCGTCCGCGCAGCAGGTGCGCGACCTGGCCAAGCTGGCCCTGACCGACCTGAACCGCCCCTATGAGCTGACCGGCGTCGGTGAACCGGTGCACGTCACCGTGTCGATCGGCAGCGCCCTGTCCGATCGCAGCGCCCCTCACTCGACCAGCGAGCTGCTGCGCCAGGCCGAGATCGCGGTCTCGTTCAGCCAGGCCGCCGGCGGGGGCCAGGGGGTGCTCTTCGACCAGACAGTGCGCTCCCAGGTGCTCAGTCGCCTGGACATGGAGGGGCGGTTGCGTGCCGCGCTGGACAGCGGGGGCGTGTTCGCGGTCTACCAACCGGTCATCACCCTCGGCAACGGCCCGGCGACCGACCGGATCACCTCGTGCGAGGCCCTCGCGCGGATGACCGAGCCGGGCGGGCTGGTCCCTCCCTCCGAGTTCGTCGGCGTGGCCGAGGAGAACGGGCTGATCCTGGACCTGGATCTCGCCGTGTTCACCACGGCGGTCCGGCAGGTGCTGGTGCACCCGCCCCTTCCCGGCTTCGGGCTGGCCACCAACTTCAGCCCGCTGAGCCTGCAGGCACCCGGCCTGGTCGACCGGGTGGCCGCGGCGCTGGCGGACGCGGGGCTCGATGGCCGCTCGCTGCGCATCGAGATCACGGAGGGCTGTCTGGCCGAGCCGACGCCCCAGCTGCTGGGTCACCTGCACGGGCTGCGTGAGCTCGGAGCCCGGATCGGCCTGGACGACTTCGGGACGGGGTACTCGGCCCTCGCCTACCTCAGCCGGTTCGAGCTGGACTTCATCAAGATCGACCGCTCCTTCGTCAGCAACCTGTGCACCGAGCCCCGATCCCGGGCCATCGTCCGGGCGGTCATCGACCTGGCCCACGCCCACGACCTCACCGTCGTCGCCGAGGGCATCGAGACCGCGTCCCAGCTCGAGGCGTTGCGGGACATGCAGTGCGACATGGTGCAGGGCTACTACCTCGGCCGGCCGATGATGATCGACGCACTGCTGGCACGGGCGACCCAGGCACCCGCTCAGAGCGGGATCGCGGGCTCCGTCGGCGGCTCCATCTCCGGCTCAAGGTAGGCCGTCCACAGGTGGATCAGCGCGGTGCTGCGGTACGGCGCCCAGCCGGCCGCGAGGGCCGTGGCAGCCCGAGGGGTGGCCGCCAGACCTGACTGCTCGAGCACTCGTCGTACCGCCAGGTCGGTGGGCAGGAACACGTCCGGGTCGCGACGGCAACGCAGGTCGACGTAGTCGGTGGTCCACGGCCCCACGCCGGGCAGGGCGAGCAACTGCTCGCGCTCGGGCAGCGCGCCGTCCTGAGCCACCGCGCCCGCACAGGCGACCACCGCCCGGGCGCGCGACCGTGGCATGGGCAGCTGCAGCGGGTCGCACGCGGCCAGCGCGGCCATCGTGGGGAACAACCGGGTCACCCCCGGCCGGCTGAGCTGCGCGGGCAGCGGCTCGCCCAGATCGGCGCACATCCGGCCCAGCACGGCTCGGGCGCCGGCCAGCGAGACCTGCTGCCCGACCACGGTGCGCACCAGGATCTCACCGTCGTCGATGCTGCCCGGGGGCCGTAGCCCGGGCCGAGCCCCCACCAGCGGCCCCAGCAGCGCGTCGCGGGCCAGCGCCCGCTCGGCGGCGGTGGTCGTCGAGGTCGTGGCCAGCAGATGCTCGAGACGTCGCAGCACAGCAGCCGAGACGTCGCCGCTGACGGTGATCCCGTCGGGGGCCGCCGTCAGACCTACGACCGCCGGACCGGCGGGGGTCTGCAGGGACCGGGTGTAGGTCGCGCCGTTCCAGTACTCGACACCCGGCACCGCGTGGACGCCGAGGAACGACAGCAGGCGCGGGCCGTCGTACGGGGCGGACGCACGAAGGAGGTGTTCGGCCGGGCTCAACCCCCGCTGGCCGCGAACGAGACACCCGCGCCGCCGCGGGTCGAGCCGCCGTACCGGGCGATGGTCGCGGGCAGGTCGAGCGGCGCGGTGCCGATGCTGAGGTCAGGTGTCAGCAGGTAGGCGGGCACCAGCCAGGCGATCTCGAACTCCAGGCCGTCGGGGTCGCGCCCGTACAGCGATTTGGTCGTCCCGTGGTCGGACGCACCGGCCAGCGCGTCGAGCTCGGTCAGGTGGCCGGCCAGGCGGGCCAGCTCGTCGAGGGTGTCGACCTCCCAGGCCAAGTGGTAGAGGCCCACCGAGCCACGGCCGGCGACCGACCCGAGGGCCTGCTCACCGACGGCGAACAGGCCGAGGTCGTGGTCGTTGGTGCTGGCCGGGGCCTGCAGGAAAGCCGCACCCGCCCCCATCGAGGCGACGACCCGAAAGCCGAGTGCCTGCTCGTAGAAGGCGACACTGCGGGCGACGTCACGTACATATAGGACGGCGTGGTTGAGGCGGGTGACGGGCACGGCGGGCTCCTGGGGGGGTTGGTGTCCGGATCAGCGTACGAGGCTCGAGGTGCAGCCACCCGTCACCCCAGGTTCTGCAGCCGCACCTGTCCCTGGGCCACCATCCGCCGCTCGTCGTCGGTGGTCTGCACCTGCCACACCTGCTGTGACCTTCCCCGGTGCACCGGCCGCGCCGTCGAGGTCAACGTGCCCTGGGTGGTCGCCCGGTAGAAGTCCGTGGTGTTCGAGACGCCGACGACGCGCCCACGATCACCGAGCCACAACCCGGCCCCGACGCTGGCTAAGGTCTCGACCACGCTGCAGTGCGCCCCGCCATGCAGGATCCCGTGCGGCTGCAGCAGGCCCGCCACGACCTGCCAGTGCGCCGTGACCTCGTCGACATCAGCCGTGTCGACCACCAGACCCAGGCTGGTCGCGAAGGGGCCGAGGTCGAGGCTGGAGGTCATCGGGGCAGGCTCCTTCGTCGCCGGTGCTTGCGGGTCAGTATGCCGAGCACCCGCGAGTCGCAGAGATGTCGGTGCCATCGTGACGCTCGTCATCCGGTGTCGCGGTGTTGTTGGGTCTGGCGTTGGTGCCAGCGTTGGGTCAGGGTGGTGATGGCTTTCTGGACGGCGATGGGTGGTTGGTGGGGGTTGTGGGTGGTTGTGGGTGGTTGCCAGGTGACGTGGCCGTCGGCGAGGTGGCCGGTGAGGTGGTGGGCGTGGACGTAGCGGTGGTGGGTGCCGCAGAGCAGGGCGGCGTTGGTGGTGGCGGTGGGTCCGCCGCGGGAGTAGGGGTTCAGGTGGTGGATGTGGCACCAGTCTGGTGGGGCGGTGCAGGTCGGGTAGGTGCAGTGCCGGTCGCGGTCGATGATCGCGGTGCGTTGGCGGGTGGGGAACTGGTAGATGGTGTCGGCGACGTCCAGGGGTGTGCCGTCGGGGCCGGTCAGCACGGCGACCAGGTCGGCGTCGCAGGCCATCACCTGCGCGGACAGGGGTGACAGCGGCCACCGGCCCGGTAGCTCCGGCAGGGTGGTGGACGGCCCGCCGCGCGGGTGTGGGGTCAGGTGTTGGGTCAGGGTCTGGGTGGTGACCGAGATGACCAGCCGGTTGGGTGAGCCGTGGCTGGCGGTCAGGGCCCCGGGGCTGGTCTGCAGCAGGGTCATCGCCTGACCCAGGCCGTCGTGCGCGCGCATCTGCGCCGACCTGGGGTCGGGGGTCCCGTCGGCTGCCGGTCGTGGTGCGGACAGGGACTGGACGACGTCGAAGAGGCGTTGGCCACCTCGGCGACCAGGTGGCCCTGGGCCCACCACATGCCGGTGCCCTCCTTGACCAGGCACAACGCCCGCGCCTGATGCTGACGGTCCTCGTCCTTGGCCAGCCGCTCCCCGGCGGTCGGGTCCAGGGTCGCGGTCAGCGCGATCCCGGCCTTCGCGACCTGAGTCGGGTCCAGGCCGGCATGAGCCTCGTCACCGGACGCGGCGCCCAGCAGCAGGGCCTGGGCCTCGGCCAGGGTGGCCTCCTCGATCAGCCCGGCCGGTGTGCACGGGGGCGCCAACCGGGCCAACACGGACACCACGTGCCCGGCGTGGGCGGTGCTGATCACCCCGGCCAGCACCGCCTGGCGGGTCGGGGCCAAACCACCGGCGTCATCACCGTCGCCACCAGCGTCGCCATCACCGGCGTCACCACCGGCGCCCGGCCCGGTGAACGCGGTGAACAAGGCACCGGCCAGATCCGCCCGCCGGGCCGCCTCACCCGGGGTGATCGAGATCAACGACCGCACCCACCGCCCCGGCGCACCCGACCCCGACCCGGCACCGCTGGAAACGGGCAACCCCCGAGCGACGCCCTCGGCGACCGCCGCGAGCTGCACCCCGGCCAGCGCCCGCATCGCCCGCTCGGTCGCCACCACCAGCCGGGTGACCTCACCATCACTGGCCGCCCACACCGGCACCGGGCCCACCCCAACGGCCAACGCAGCCAGCACCGCACTCACCGCCGTCCCGTTATCGTCCATGCGTTCTATTCTAGGTCACACCATCTGTGAAATCACCGCCCCACAACACATCTGTGGACAGTACTTTCGGTGACGGGGCATCACCGCCGGTGTAGTTTGACCGAGGTGGCGAACAGCGCGAGCACGTCCCCCGCGGTCATGCTGCCGGTGGGTGACCGCGAGGTGCGTATCTCCAACCCGGACCGGGTGTACTTCGAGCAGGGTGGCTACACCAAGCTCGACCTGGCCCGCTACTACCTCAGCGTCGGCGACGGCATCGTGAACGCGCTGCGCGAGCGGCCCTGCATGATGCACCGGTTCCCGGACGGCGTCAGTGGCGAGAAGGTGCACCAGAAGCGGTTGCCGCGCGGTGCACCACCCTGGGTCGAGACTGTGCGGGTCCACTTCCCGCGCTACGACCGGCATGCCGACGAGCTGTGCGTCACTGAGCTCGCCAGCGTGATCTGGGCGGTGCAGATGTCGACCGTCGAGTTCCACCCATGGAACTCGCGGCGCACTGACACCGAACGCCCCGACGAGTGGCGGATCGACCTCGACCCCATGCCACAGTGCGACTTCGCTCGGGTCCGCCGGGTGGCCCACGTCACGCACGAGGTGCTCGACGAGCTGGGTGCGGTCGGTTGGCCGAAGACCTCCGGGGGAGCAGGGCTGCACGTCTACGTGCGTATCGAACCGCGGTGGGGGTTTGCCGACGTACGGCGCGCCGCCCTGGCGTTCGCCCGCGAGGTCGAGCGGCGCGCGCCGGACGAGGTGACGACAACGTGGTGGCGCAAGGACCGGGACCCGCACGCCCTGTTCGTCGACTACAACCAGAACGCCCGCGACCACACGATCGCCAGCGCCTACTCGGTGCGCGGAGTGCCCGCAGCTACGGTGTCGACGCCGATCGGCTGGGACGAGGTCGACGACGTCGAGCCCGCCGACTGCACCATCGCGACGGTGCCGGCGCGGTACGCGGAGCGAGGCGACCTGCACGCCGGGATGGACGAGGCGGTCTTCTCGATCGACCCGCTGCTGGAGTGGGCGGAGCGGGACGAGCGCGACGGTGCCCAGGACCCGCCCGTCGATCCCTGACCGGTCAGCCGACCCCGAGGACGTTCTTGACCGGGTCGATCGCGAAGTAGAGCACGAACAGCGCGGCGGTGACCCACAGCAGCGGGTGCACCTGCGCGGCCTTGCCGCGAGCCACCTTGATCACGGCGTAGGTGATGAAGCCCGCGCCGATACCCGCCGTGATCGAGTAGGTGAACGGCATCAGCACGATCGTCAGGAACGCGGGTATCGCCACCTCGAGGTCGTCCCAGTCGATTCCCTTGACCTGCTGCATCATCAAGAAGCCGACCACCACGAGCGCCGGCGTCGCCGCCTCGTAGGGGACGATCGCCACCAGCGGCGCCAAGAACGTGGTGAGCAGGAACAGCACACCGGTGACCACCGAGGCCAAGCCGGTGCGCGCCCCCTCGCCGACGCCCGAGGCCGACTCGATGTACGACGTGTTGCTCGACACGCTCGCCGCACCGCCGGCTACCGCGGCCAGCGAGTCGACGACCAGGATGCGCTGCGTGTTCGGAGGGTTGCCGTCGGCATCCAGCAGACCGGCCTCGGCCCCGATCGCGACCATGGTGCCCATGGTGTCGAAGAAGTCGGCGAGCAGCAGGGTGAAGACGAGCAGCGCTGCGCTGACGACACCGATCGCCGAGAACGAGCCGAACAGGCTGAAGTGCCCGAGCAGCCCGAAGTCAGGGGTGTCGACGACGTTCGAGGTCAGCTTGGGGACCCCGAGGCCCCACCCCTGCGGGTTGACGACCTTGCCGGTGGCGTCGGTCTGCGAGCCGATGTCACCGACGGCCTCGACGATCAACGCCAGCACGGTCGCACCGATGATGCCGATCAGGATCGCGCCCCGGACGCGCTTGACGAGCATGATGATGATGGCGAGCAGCCCGATCACGAAGACCAGGGTCGGCCAGCCGGCCAGGAACCCGCCGATACCCAGCTCGACCGGCGTGGGGCCCGCGGGCTTGCGTACGAAGCCCGCGTCGACCAGGCCGATGATCGTGATGAACAGGCCGATGCCGACGCTGATCGCGATCTTCAGCTGGCGTGGCACGGCTCGGAACACCGCGGTGCGGAACCCGGTCAGGACGAGCACCAGGATGATCAGACCCTCCAGGACCACCAGGCCCATCGCGTCGGCCCAGGTCATGCCCGGCAGCTTCGCGATGCCGAACGCTACGAAGGCGTTGAGCCCCAGGCCCGTGGCCAGCGCCAGCGGGTAGTTGGCGACGACGCCCATCAGGATCGTCATCACTCCGGCCACCAGTGCGGTGGCCGCGGCCACCTTGGGCAGGTCGGGTCCCGCGCCGCCGCCGAGGAACGCGCCGGTGCTGTCGGACTGCGTCCCGATGATGAGCGGGTTCAGCACCACGATGTACGCCATCGTGAAGAACGTCGCGAACCCGCCGCGGATCTCCTGCGTCACGGTGGATCCGCGTTCGCTGATCCGGAAGTGACTCTCCAGCGTCCCGTCGCGTCGCACCGATGTCGTCGCCATGCCTACCTCCACGGTGTTGGGTCTCGCGAGCGCACATGGTGGCAGAAGCAGGGGGTCCGTGGGCCCCCTCGAACACCTAAACTCGCTGCCGTGACCGAACCGCGACAACCCCCGCGCCCCCTGGCGGTCGACACTGTCAAGGTCCTGCTGGCGGGCCTGGCGGTGTGGGCGGTCGCCCTCGTGGTGACCCTCGCCGTGCCGTCGCTGCACACCGGGAATCGCGACTGGTGGCCGTGGGCCTGCGTCGCCGGACTGGTCATCGGCACCATCGGGGTGCTCTACCTGCGCCGCGGTCGCGGCAATGCCACCGCGGCGTACCACGACTGAGCGCCGGACCGACCGGTTCAGCCCGCGGCGTCCTCCACCGCCAGCCGGACGACGTCACCGGGCTCGGTGAGCATCCTGGCCACCGCGTGACGCGCCGACCACTCCCCGCCGGCCCACGCCAGGCCCCGGGCCAAGCCGTCAGTGGTGGCGGCATGCACCCCGGCCCGGTCGACCCACCACTGCACCTCGACCCCGTCGACGAGCAGCTCGTCGTGCTCGAACCACTGCCGCGGCGCCCGCGGCAGCACGGTGGCGACGGCCCCTGGTACGTCGGCGAGGACGCCGTCGCCCAGCACGCTGCCCTCGGCCAGCTCACTGGCCAGCGGCAGGTCGAGCAGCGCGGCCAGGTCGGCCGTCCTCGGCGCATGGGTGACGACCAGACCGCCGAGATCCCCTCGCTGCAACCAGCGAGGGTCGTCGGCGACGACGGCCTGCCCAGCCGGCACCACTCGGCTGCCCGCCCCCTCCAGCACCCGCACCCACGGGCTCGGCTCGACGTCGAGCTCGGTGGCGCACCGACCGAGCATCTCCCAGGCACGCAGGCAGGTCAGTGCGTCCACCTGGCGGCCGGTCTCGCCCAGCCGTCGCAGCACCACCTCGGCCAGCTCGACGTCGGGCCGGTCGAGGTCGGGCCGGTCGAGGTCGGGACGGTCGAGGTGGACCACCAGCCCCAGGGCTGCCCGGACCCCGCCGTCCAGCTCGGCCAGCCACCCCGGCGCCGCGTCCAGCAAACCGTGCAGGCCCGACGGGGCGGCGGGGTCGAGCAGGCCCACCGTGCCCAGCCGGCGCCGCAACCACCACGCCGTGTACGACGGCTCGACACGATGACCCACCTCGGTTGCCACCTGCACCGGCTCGGTCAGGGCGCGGCGCAGGTCGGGTCGAGACGCGATGTGCTGCAACGCTTCTGGCCATCCGTCCGACCGCACCACGTCGAGATCGCGCACACCCACGAGCTCAGCGACCGAACCCGGGCCGACCTGGTCGGCCCAGCGGTCGACGTCGGCCAGCTCGAGGACGGCGTCGGGCAGGTCGTCGAGGTCGACCTCGTGCGCCCGCACCGAGCCCAGGTCGTCGAGCACCCCCACGGCCACCAGCACCTCGCGCGGCCACCCGCTCGCCAGTCCTGCGTCGACGACGCCCACGTCACCGTCGTCCAGCAACGCCTGCGCCACCGAGCCCGGCAGCACGAGCGCCCCCGCCGGAGCGAGCTCGCCGTCCTCGTCGGTCAGCGCCAGGTCGGTGAGCCAGGCCAGCTCACCGTCGGCCCAGGTGCCCGGCACGGGAGCATCCTCGAGCAGCGCGACGGAGACGAGCGCGAGGACGGCGTCGGCGACCTCGTCCGCGGTCTCGCTGTCCAGACTGTCCTCGACCGCCGCCCGGACGGCGGGCTGCTCGAGCACGGCACGCGCCGTCGCCGGGGTCGCACCGAGCCGGGTGAGCAGCGGGTGGGCGGCAACCGGGTGCACCACCCGCAGCCCGTACGGCGACAGGGTGGCCAGCGCCGTCACGGGGAGTCGGTCGTCGGTCGGCAGCAGCACTCCCCTGGCGCCGCGGACGACCCGGCCGTCGGCCAGCGGCACCGGGATCGACGCGAGCACCTCGCGGGCGTTGGCGTCGTCGGCGAGACCGGCGAGACCGGCGTACCGCGCCCGCCACACCTCGGGCTCACCCGCGGCGGGCAGCGCGTCGACGACGTCCGCCAGGGCGAGCCGTCCGACGCCCAGCGCGGCCCACGCCGCCGCCGCGGATCGGGGCGCCGCCACCAGGCCGGCGACGAGCGGGGCCAGCACCGCCAGCACGGCCGGGTCGTCACCGCCGAGGTCCAGGGCCACGGCGTCCCGTGGCCTGACCAGCTCATCCGGGCGCTCCACCAGGGGCAGCAGGGCGGTGCCGGGCAACCGGTCGAGAACTGCCTCGCGCAGCGCGCCGTCCAGGGCTCCGACCGCCAGGCCCACCGGCACCAGTGGTGCGACGTCGTCGCCGGCGGTCACCCGCTTCCGCAGCAGCTCGGCGTACCCCTCGGCGGCCTCGCTCACCAGCCGGTCGGTGAGCGGGCCGGCAGCGACGTGGCGGCGGGTCGGGTCGAGGGCGAACGTCGCGATCAGCAGGCCGGGCAGCGACAGCCCCTCGTCGGTCGGTGTCGGGGCGTGGACGAACGAGGGAACCTGCAGAGAACCGTTGCACGGCAACGCCCACAGCACCTGCCACCCCCGCTGCCGCCGCTCCTCGGTGGGCCGGTCGGCGAGCAGCCCGGCGCGTTCGGGCTCGGTCCAGGTGCCCTCGCGCCTCCCCACATACCACCGCTGCGCCGCGTCGCGATGCACGCTGCGCCGGCCGTCGACATCGACCTCTACCGCGGCCAGGGCCGGCAGCGCCAGCAGCAGCGCGTCGTCGACCTCCGCGAGCTGTCGACGTACCAGGTCGGCCGCAGCCTCGTCGCGCAGCGTCAGGACGACGGCGGTGTCGAAGCCGTCCGGCGGGGCACCCTGCACGGCGAACGGGAGCCGCAGCACGGGCACGTGCCCGCCCCGGCGCTGCACCTCGGCCGCCAGCCCGGGCGAACCGGTCGAGGCGACCGCGTCGACGGTGTCGGCGCGCGAGAACCGCACCCCACCAGTGCGAGAGATCACGGTGGGCTCGTCGGTGACCGCCAGCACCGAGGCGAACCCGACCCCGAAGCGCCCCACGGCGGAGTCGTCCTTGGCCGAGGCCCGCAACGTGGCCAGCGACTGCACCCCTTGCGCCGACAGGGGTTCACCGGTGTTGGCCGCGACCAGCACGGGTGCGCCATCACCCTGCTCGCGAAGCGTCAGCGACAACCGGCCGGCCACCCCCGCCCGGGTGGCGGCGTCGGCCGCGTTCTGTGCCAGCTCGATGACCAACCGGTCGCGGTACCCCCCGAGGGCCAGGTCCTCCTCGGCGTTGGCGTCCTCCCGAAGCCGCACCGGCGCCGCTACCCAGCCGGCGAGCACCCGCTCGCGGATACCGGCCGTGCCGAACGGGTCGTTCACGGCTGCGGCGGGCCCCCGGCGACCGGGACGTCGTCACCCTCGGCGGACGCCCGCCCGACCTCGATGTAGCCCAGCTCGTCCAGGACCGGCTGGTCGGCCTGCTCAGAGCGGACCTGGACGTCGACCTCGCTGTGCGCACCGCACCCGTGGTCGAGGCTGACCACCTGTCCGTCCGAGGGCGCCCACTCGTTGGCGCAGACCCCGAACACGCCCCGCAGGGCACCGGACATGGGCACGAAGAAACCGCAGCTGGCGCAGGGGGCAGGGGCCTGCTCGGCGAACGGGTCGCGGGGGCCGTGCGTGCCGGCGTACCAGCGTTGTGCCGCGTCGTCGCGGCCGGCCATCGACAGCACCCGCGGGCGGCCCAACCCCAGCTCGAACAGCGCCACCGCGTCGACGTCGTCCTCGCCGGTCGCCTCGAAGCCCTGCTCGAGCCGGACGTCGTCCTCGACCTTGGGCAGCACCATGCCCGGTGCCAGGTCGCCGCGCGCGATCCGCTCGGACCATGGCAGCCACGCTGGTGAGAGCACGGCCTCGGCGGCGGGCAGCAGGTGCACCTCGCTGACGGTGACGGTGCGCGAGCGTGGGGCCCGGGCCACGGTCACGGCCCAGCGCCAGCCTCGATAGCCCGGCGAGAGGCAGCCGAAGTAGTGCGTCACGACCCGGTCCGTCTCGGCCTGGACCCCGAGGTGGTCACCGACGGCTCCGGGCTCGGCCACCTCGACGGCCGCAGCGAGCGCGACCGCGGTGGCGGCGGCCAGGGCGGCGTCCGGGGCCGACGTCCGGGCGCGCACCGGGCCGCTGGGGCTGTCGAGGACTTCGGTTTCGGCTGGCACCCGCCGATTGTCCCGCAGCCGGGTGCAGGACGCGACCACCAGGGCGGGTCAGGCGGCAGGATGAGCCCGTGGACTCCCCGGACGATGCGGCGCCACCTGGCCCACGCGGGCGGAGGCGAGGTTCCGGTGCCACCCGTCGGGCCCAGGCGGTGACCCTCGGCATCGCCCGGGCGTCCCGTCGGGTCGCGGCGCTGACCGGGCGACGGGTGCGCCGGGCCACCAGCGCCCAGGGTGCCGGCGAGTCGGGCTTGGCCAAGGTGATCGAGATGCACGGTGTCTCGGCAGCCGGCGATGCCCTGGTGCTGCTCTCGCTCGCGAACACCGTGTTCTTCTCGGTGCCGGTGGGCGAGGCACGTAGCCGGGTCGCGCTCTACCTGCTCGTGACGATGCTGCCGTTCTCGGTGCTGGCGCCGGTGCTGGGGCCGCTGCTCGACCGGTTCAGCCGCGGCCGGCGCTACGCCCTGGCCCTCACCTTCGTCTCACGTGCGTTCCTCGCCTGGGTGATGGCCGGGGCGGTCGCGGGCGGGCAGGAGGCGTTCGCGCTGTACCCCGCCGCGTTCGGCCACCTGATCGCCAGCAAGGCGTACGGCGTCACGCGGGCCGCCGCGATCCCCCGCGTGCAGCCGCGCGGGTTGAGCCTGGTGACGGCCAACTCGCGGGTGCTGCTCGGTGGCATCGCCGCGGTGACGATCGCCAGCCCGATCGGGGCCGGCCTGATGCAGGTGGCCGGGCCGCAGTGGTCGATGCGGCTGGCGTTCGCGGTGTTCACCGTCGGCACCGGACTCGCTCTGGCGCTGCCTCGACGGGTCGATGCCAGCGCGGGCGAGGTGAGCGCTCGGCTGTCGTCCGATGCTCCGGACAGCGCGCGACGGCGGTGGAGCATCGGCCCCCGCGTGGTGACGGGGCTGCGCGCCGTCGCGGCACTGCGGGCGTTCACCGGGTTCCTCACCCTGTTCCTCGCGTTCGCCCTGCGCAGCCAGCCGATCTCGGGCTCGTTGCCCACCATCGCCGTGATCGGCCTGGTCGTCGGCGCCGCAGGCATCGGCAGCACCCTCGGCACCTCACTGGGGGCTCTGCTGTCGCGGCTCACCCCCGAGGTCGTGGTAGCCGCGATGGTGGCGCTGGCTGCCGTGGGCGCAGGGGTGGGCGCGGTGGGCTACGGCCTGCTGCCGGTGCTGTTCACCGGCCTGTGCGCCGGCCTGGCCAGCGCCCTGGGCAAGCTGTCCCTGGACGCGCTGGTGCAGCGGGAGGTGCCCGAGGCGGTGCGGACGTCAGCGTTCGCCCGCTCCGAGACGGTGCTGCAGCTGGCCTGGGTGGGCGGCGGCGCGGTGGGCATCACGATCCCGGTGAGCGGAGCGTGGGGCCTGGGCATCTGCGCGGCGGCGCTGGTCGGCGCGCTCGCGGTCACGATCCGTTCGCTGGCCGGCGCCCGTCGTCCCGCAGCAGCCTGAGCCGCTCAGGCGTCCAGGTCGTCGGCGACCACGCGCAGCATCGAGGCGACCTTGCCGCCCGAGGTCTTGTCGGGGTAGCGGCCGCGGCGCAGCCCGTTGCCGATGCCGTCGAGCACCTTGATCAGGTCCTCGACGATGATGCCGAGGTCGTCAGCCGGACGCCGGGTGCGCGCTGCCACGGACGGCGGCGGGTCGAGCAGGGTGACGGTCAGTGCCTGGGCGCCCCGGCGTCCCTCGACGATGCCGAACTCCAGGCGCGCGCCGCCCTTGAGCGTGTCGACACCGGCCGGCAGCGCCGAGCTGGGCAAGAAGACGTCACCGCCCTCGTCCGAGCTGATGAAACCGAAGCCCTTGTCGGCGTCGAACCACTTGACCTTGCCTGTCGGCACCGCGCACCCCTTTGGGTTCTCTTTGCTGATCCGGCTCATCAGCGTATCGGCGATGTCCAGCCCGGGCCGCGCTCATCGGTATCGGCTCAGCGGTATCGGTCGGGCGCAGCCAGCAGCTCGTTCATCGATCCCGACCTGAAACCCCCGGGGTCGATCTCGGCGGCAACGAAGCCCGCCCCCCGCAGCGCGGCGGCCAGGTCGGCGGCCGGTGAGCCGAGTGCGGCAGCGAGCGCTACGGCGTCCAGCTCGAGGCGGGCCCGGTCACCGCCGAGGTCACGGACCCGCAGGTCGCGGACGACGATCCCGGCCAGCTCGAGCACCTGCCGGCTCGCCTGCTCGGCCCGGTCGACCCGTGCCAGCCCCCGGTCGGTGATCTGCACGCCGTACGCGATCCGGCTGGACAGGCACGCGGCGGCCGGCTTGTCCCAGGTCGGCAGCCCCCACCGCGCGGACGCCGCCCGCACCTGCGTCTTGGTCAGGCCCGCGTCCCGCAGGGGGGTGACCGCACCGCGCTCGGCGGCGGCCCGGATGCCGGGGCGGAACCCGGCGACCGCGTCGTCGGCGTTGGTGCCCGTGGCGACGGCCGCCAGGCCGTGGTCGGCGGCGAGCGGCGTCAGCACGTCGAGCAGCTCGGCCTTGCAGAAGAAGCACCGGTCGCCCGCGTTGGCGCGGTACCCGTCGCGGGCCATCTCGTCGGTGCGCGGCCGCAGGTGGCGCACCCCCAGCGAGGCGGCGAAGTCGGCTGCCTCGTCCAGCTCACCGGTGGCCAGCGACCCGCTGACGGCGGTGCCGGCGGCGACCTGGTCTGCGCCCAGGGCGCGCACCGCGGCGGCGAGCAGCAGGGCCGAGTCGGCGCCACCGCTGAACGCCACGAGCACCGAGCCGAGGTCGCGCAGCGCGACGTCCAGCGCGGCCAGCCGTACGTCGAGCAGGTGCTGATCCAGCCAGGCCGGCAGGTCGAGCAGCGTGTCGAGCACGACGCCCGCGCCCGCGTCCCACAGCTGGGCCGCGCTGACCGGCCCGGTCGTGACCCCCACGGACGTCGCACCCGCCGCCAGCGCGCCCAGGACGTCGCCGGTGTGGTCGCCGACGTACACGCTGACCCCGTGCTCGCGCAGCGCCACCGCCTTGTCGGCGCCGAACAGATCACCGGCGACGACGTCCGGGGCGAGGCCGACGTGCTCGAGCACCAGGTGGGCGGCCCGCTCGGTCTTGGCGCTGACCACGACCACCTCACCGTGCAGGGCGTGCACCGCGGCGAAGGCCTCGACGGCCCCGGGCAGCAGCCTGGCCAGCGGCACCCCGACGACCGGGTACAGCTCGCGGTAACGCGCCGTGGCCCCTGCCAGCCGGTCGGTGGGCAGGTGGGGACCCAGGATCACGTCCAGCGGCATCCCCATCAGCGGCCACACGTCCTCGCGGCCGACCAGGACGCCCTGCTCGGCCAGGGCCGCCTGGACGGTGGCGATGATGCCCTCGCTGGAGTCCACGAGGGTCATGTCCAGGTCGAACCCGACGGCAAGAGGCACGCCGACAGCCTAAGCGGCACAAACGGGTTGGGTTCTGTCGGTGGCCCCAGGCAGCATGGGGCCATGCCCACCCGCACGCCGGCCGCCACCCCCCAGCCGCGGCTGACCGACTTCTGGCACGACCTGCCACGCGAGGGCCGGCTGCTGCTGTCGACGGTCGCGATCGACGCGCTCGGCAGCGGCCTGGTGCTGCCGTTCAGCGTGGTCTACCTGCACGAGGTGCGCGGCATCGCCCTCGAGACCGTCGGCCTGGTGCTGGCGGTGCCTGCCATCGTGGCGCTGCTGCTGCTGGGGCCGATCGGCTCGATCGTCGACCGGTTCGGGCCGCGCCGCGTGCAGCTCTCGGCCCTGGTGGTGCAGGCGTTCGGCAGCGGGCTGCTCGCCTTCGTCACCTCTCCCGCCGAGGCGGCCGCGGCGTTCGGGCTGATCGGCGTCGGCCACGCTGCGTTCTGGCCGGCGTCGCAGTCACTGGTGGCGGTCGTCGTCCCCTCGCCGATCCGGCAGCGCTACTACGGCACCAACTTCACCCTGCTCAACCTGGGCATCGGCGTCGGCGGGCTGACCTCGGGGCTGATCGTGTCGGCGTCCCAGCCGTGGACGTTCAGCGCGATCTACCTCGCGGACGCCGTCACGTTCCTGGCGCCGATCGCGATCCTGGCCGGCCCGTTGCGGCACGTCGGCAACGCCACCGCGCATGCCCCACCCGCCGACGCCGACCCCACGACGTACGCGTCGGTGCTGCGCGACCCGGTGTTCCGCAGTGTCCTGGCCGTCACGTTCTGCTCGGCGTTCGTCGGCTACGCCCAGTTCGAGGCCGGCTGGACGGCGTACGCACGCACGGTCAGCGAGGCCTCGACCCGGCTGATCGGCGTCGCGTTCGCCGTCAACACGGCCACGATCGTGCTGGTGCAGCTGGTGGTGATCCAGCGCATCGAGGGTCACCGGCGCACCCGGGTGCTGATGGTGATGAGCGGGGTGTGGGCCGGCTCGTGGGTGCTGATGGGTGTGTCGGGGCTGGTGCCCGGATCGGTGGTCGGGTCGATCCTGCTGGTCTCGAGCATGGGCGTCTTCGCCCTGGGCGAGACGCTGCTGTCGCCGGTGGCCCCGGCGATCGTGAACGACCTGGCCCCCGACCACCTGCGCGGCCGCTACAACGCCGTGAGCGCGGGAGTCTTCCAGGTCGCGGCCGTCGCTGGGCCGGTGGTGGCCGGTCAGCTGCTCGGACGACGGCTGCCGTCGGTCTTCGTGGGGGTCCTGCTCGCGGGGTGCGCCGCGATGGTGATGCTGTTGCGCCGGCTCGAGGCGGTGATCCCCCCGGCGGCCAACGGCCTCACCCCGACCGCGGTGCAGGCGGCTGAGCACTGAGCCCCCAGGTCGCGGTGTGGGTCTGACCGGGCTCCAGCCGCACCAGCCCCGCGCCGGAGTTCAGCGCGTCGGGCGGGCAGGTCATCGGCTCGACCGCCAGGCCCCGCCGACGGGCCGGGCCGGCCAGGGTGTCGCCGGTGAACACCTGCACCCACCCGTAGGCGCGGTCACCCCACAGGGTCAGGGCGTCGCCCAGCGCAGTGACCTCGACCCGCCACCGGCCGTCGTCGTCGCGCTGCAGGTCACCGAAGCAGGTGTCGAGCACGCTGGCCCCGATGGGTTGCGCGGTGCGCAGGTCGTGCTCTGTGCCCGACACCCCCTGTGCCGCAACGGGAATGCCCTTAGCGTCGGTTTCGTACCACGTTCCTGCCGGCACCTGCACCGCCATCGTGTCGACCGGCCCGTCACCGACCCGCAGGTACGGGTGCGACCCGGTGCCGTACGGGCACGGGTGGCGGCCGACGTTGGTGGCCGTCGTCGTCACGGTCAGCCCGTCGTCGGCCAGCGCATACGTCACCCGGCAGTCCAGGGACGTCGGCCAGCCGGGTTGGGGCGGGACGACGTACGCCCAGGTGACGCTCGATGCGGTCTGCTCGATCAGCGTCCACGGCACCCAGCGGGCCAGGCCGTGGATCGCGTTGCCGGTCGCCGGCTCGGTGACCGCCAGCTGCTGGACGTCGCCGTCGAAGCGGTAGGTGGCTGCGGCGACCCGGTTCGGCCAGGGAACCAGCGTCTGGCCGCGGCCGCCGTCCGGCCGCTGGTCCGCGTCGAACCCGTCCAGCCGGGGGCGGCCGGCGACGGTGTACGAGCGCACACCGGCACCGACCGACACCGTCCAGAGCTCCTGCTGCCCGTGCTCGATACGCACCTGTCGCCCGGTGGGGGGCAACGGGATCGAGGGCGGGACGTCCATGCCCTCATCCTGGCGCATCCGGGGTCACAGCTGGCTGGTGGCACCCTGCTGGTCCAGCGAGGTGCCGGACGTCGAACCCGGGGTCGGTGTGCCCGTGGAGGGTGCCTGCCCGTCGCGGTCACCGCGCATGCCATGGCCCATCGGTCCGCCGGCGCGGTCGATCACCCGCAGCGCGGCACCCGACTTGGTGGCGACCACCCACACCGTGGCGTCCTTCTTCACGCCGCTGATCGCGGTGCTACCGGCGGCGCGAACCCGGGTGGTCGAGCTGATCGTGTAGGTGGCGGTGAAGCCGTCCGAGCTCTTCACCGACACAGAGGTGCTGCTGACCGCCGTCACCGTGCCCCGTTGCACCTGGATCACCCGGGTGCCGGTGCCGTCGTTCTGCGGGACGGTGAGCTCGCCGTGCAGGGCCCCGCCGAACCGGCCGAAACCGCGGCCCTTGTGGGCACCGGGCTCACCGGAGGGGGTCGGGCTGGTGGCGGCATTCAGGCCACCTGCCGTGAGCGAGCTCGGCGGGGTGGTGGCGCCGGCGGCCTGGACTCCGCTGCCGGACACCGCAGCGGCGACTCCCGCGCCGCCGACGGCCAAACCCACCGCGAGGGCGCCGGCGGACAGCGCCCGGCGGCTGCGACGTGGCGCGTGCTGGACGACGTCCGGCGACGGGGTGGGGGCGTCACCTGGCTGGTCGGGGATGGTGCTCATGGCAGTTCCTTTCGTGGGAGAACCGGGATGGCCCACGATGTCCCGACCCGCTGTGGACCCCCCGTCAGCAACCTGTGACCCGCCTGGGAATCGGGCGACCAGTGCGCGAGCGTCTACCGTCGTCCCGGTTGCTGCACAGAGGCCGCTGATCGAAGGAGCTCGAGCCTGCACGCCTGGGACCTGGTGGTCCCGGCGCTCGCCGCCCGCCGGGAGGTGATCGCCCTCGACCTGCGGGGTTTCGGCCGCACACCCCCGCTGGCCGGCGAGGTCTCGATCGCGACGCTCACCGACGCCCTCGCCGCCTTCATGGCGGTCTTGCGCCGTGGATGATTCGGGTCCGGCGGAGCTGGATGACCTGGGCCGCGCCGGGCAAGTCGACCCCAGTCCGGGGCCTTGAGGGTCGCGCACGGGTGCAGACGGGGGACCTGTTCCACCCACCCGGGCGGGCACGGCGAGCCCTGCGCGAGGACTGGGCCAGCGAGTTGGAACTACCGTTGCAGGTCTCCCAGGTCACTACTGACGTCGAGGTCACCGAGGCGTGGTTCGCCGACTACCAGGCGGGCATCGAGGGCTCCAGTGCTCTTGGGCCGGTCGGGGTTTACGACGGGGCCCGCGCGACTTCGTGCGGCCGGTAACGCGGTGTCACCGAGCGTCCCCCAGCTTTAGCTGTGAGCCGCCCGCGGACAGGAGGGGCTACAACGCAACTCCGCTGTACGACCCTTGCCTCATAGTGCTATTTCGGTGGTGCGGAGGGGCGGCGGTCGGCAAGTGCGCCAACTAGCAACGCTGTCAGCGCGGTGACGGGAAGACCTAGGTAACAGACGACCCTAAGTGGTCCGTCTACAACAGACGCCCCGATCATGAGCAGGACGAGGACCGGTACAGCCAGAAGAAGGGATTTCTTCAAATGCGCTTCCCTCGAATCGTGAAGGCTCGGTCATTATGGACGGTTCTGTTGGTAGCGGGGAAGGTCTCGGCTCGTGGCGGTGCCCTCCATGGCGAGGCGCAGCTCGACGTTGCGCACCTGGCCACAGGACCGTTAGCGGCTTGAGTGTCGGCCTCGGAACACGTACCAAAGGATCAACGCGGTCAGGGGCGCTATTCCTGCGGCCGCAAACAGAACCGCCCGCGCTGTCCCCGTCGTGAGAGTGCTGCCGAGCGCGCACCCAAGGGCGACTATACAGGCGACTGCCCAAGTTGGGCGAAAGTTGCTAGTCTTCAAGGCTAGCTCTAATCCCGATGATGCCACACCCGACACCAACAACAATTGCGGCCGGTACTCCAGCGAAAGCCAGCGAGAGCCCTGCAGTCGAGCAAACTGCGCTAGCTATGGCGTCCGGCGCCCCTTCACTGAGGGTCCCTGAGGAGTCGGCATTGTTGATTGGGTCGTCGGCTGCGTAGGTGTAATGGGGGTCTTGTCCGGTGGGGTCTTGTTGGGTGAATCTGCCGTGGGTAGGGTCCAGGGCCCCGTCACATCGGCGTTTGGTGTTGATGTGACGGATGTGACTGGAGTGTTGTAGACCCTCCCGGTACGGGAGGAC
>JAABUN010003497.1_pt1 | contig 24137 bp, 12 predicted proteins | sample 5559311 | NCBI WGS metagenome assembly JAABUN01 (sample SAMN10711877, study PRJNA513370) | rock metagenome | isolation source: Antarctica rocks | place: Antarctica: Victoria Land, Siegfried Peak sud
CCGCCTCGGGCGTCTTCAATAGCCCAGCGGCGTAAGCCCTGGGCGTCCGGGCTGATCCATCACATTCCGACTCAACCCCACCCCCCGAGACCCCCCGTGAAACTGATCGTCGCCATCATCCGGCCCGAGCAACTCGAATCCGTCCAGCAGGCTCTCAACGACCGCGATGTCTACCTGATGACCGTCTCCGACGTGCGCGGCTGCGGCCGGCAGCGGGGGTACACCGAGGTCTACCGCGGCACCGAGGTGCAAATCCGGCTCCTCCCGAAGGTGAAGCTGGAAATCGCAGTGAACGAGGCGTTCGTCGAGGCGACCGTCGAGGCGATCGTCCACGCCGCCCGGACCGGCGACACCGGGAACATCGGCGACGGCAAAATCTTCGTCCTTTCCCTCGACGACTGCGTCCGCATCCGCACCGGGGAGCGGGGGCCGGAGGCCATCGGCCCGTAACTCGGCTATCCGCCGCACGCTCCGGGCGGCAAAATGGACGCATGAGCACGATGCAGGAAGTCCTCGGCCCCGGCGGCACGGTCGCCCGCCAGTGGCCGGCGTTCGAGTCTCGGCCGCAGCAGGTCGAGATGGCCGACGCGGTCGCCCAGACCCTCGGCCGCAAGCAGAAGCTGCTGGTCGAGGCCGGCACCGGCGTCGGCAAGAGCTTCGCCTACCTCGTCCCGGCCGTCATGGCGGTGGCGGCCAAGAAGGACTACCGCGTCGTCGTCTCGACCCACACGATCGGGCTGCAGGAACAGCTCATCACCAAGGACATCCCGTTCCTCCGGAAAGTGCTGCCCGACGAGTTCCGCTCGGTGTTGGTCAAAGGGCGGTCGAATTACCTCAGCCCACGCCGACTCCGGGTCGCCCAGCAGCGGGCCGGGTCGCTCGTGGCCGACCCGGTGGCGGCCGCGCAACTGGTGCAGGTCGGCCGGTGGTCGCGGACGACCCAGGACGGCACCCGGTCGGACCTGCCGTTCCAGCCGCTCCCCGGCGTGTGGGACATGGCCCAGTCCGAGAGCGGCAACTGCCTCGGCCGGGCCTGCCCGTCGTACTCCGACTGCTTCTACTTCAAGGCCCGCCGGGCGGCGTTCGGGGCCAACCTGCTGGTCGTCAACCACGCGCTGTTCTTCAGTGACTTGGCCCTGCGGCAGTCCGGCGGCGGGATGCTCCCGGATTACGACGCGGTCATCTTCGACGAGGCCCACACCCTCGAGGACGTGGCCGCCGACCACCTCGGCCTCGGGGTATCGCAGGCCGGGGTCGAGTACCTGCTGAACCAGTTGCTCGCCCCGCGGATGAACAAGGGCATTCTCGCGGTCCACGGCGACGCCGACAGCTTCACCCAGATGGAAGCCGCCCGGCAGGCGACCGAGCAGTTCTTCGCGTCGCTCGGTTCGTGGCTACAAAGTCAGCCGCGGGGCACCGGCCGGGTGCGCATGGCGGGGGTGGTGCCGGATGTCTTGAGCGAGGAACTCGGCAAGCTGGCGAACATCCTGACCAAGCTCGCCGCCGGCTTGTCGGGGGATGAGGAGAAGATCGAGTTGAACGCCCGGGCCGAGCGGTTGTTCGGGATGGCGCTCCAGGTGCGGCAGTGGCTGGCCCAGGACCAGGACGGGCACGTTTATTGGGCCGAGGCCCGGCAGGGGCGCACGGCCAAGTCGGCCATCGCCAGCGCCCCCATCGAGGTCGGGCCGGCGCTCGAGAAGCAACTCTACAGCCAGGTGCGAAGCGTCGTCCTGACGAGTGCGACTCTCTCGGCCGGCGGCCGGGCCGGGTTCCAGCATTACCAGAAGCGGCTCGGGCTGGAAGGCGCGATCACCCACCAGTTGGGCAGCCCGTTCGACTACAAAAAGCAGGTCGAACTCCACCTGTTCCGCACCGGAATGCCCGACCCGGCCCAGGCCGGCCTGGCGTTTGAAGAGGCCGTCGCTGCCAAGCTGCCGGAGTACTTCGAGATGTCGAAGGGACGGGCGTTCGTCCTGTTCACGAGCTACGCCTTCCTGAACAAGACCGCCGAGCGGTTGCGGCCGTGGCTGGCCCGGAACGGGTACACGCTGTTCGCCCAGGGGGATGGCCAGCCGGCGGCCAAGATGCTCGACGGGTTCCGGGCGGCAACCAAGGGCGTCCTGTTCGGCGTCGACACGTTCTGGCAGGGGGTCGATGTCCGGGGGGAAGCGCTGTCGAGCGTCATCATCACCAAGTTGCCGTTCGCCGTCCCGGACCGGCCGCTGACCGAGGCCCGGCTCGAAGCGATCGAGGCGGCCGGCGGCAACGCCTTCCGCGACTATTCCGTCCCGCAGGCGGCCCTCAAACTCAAGCAGGGGTTCGGCCGGCTCATCCGCACCGCCACCGACCGGGGGACGGTCGTCCTGTTCGACCCTCGCGTGCTCACGAAACCCTACGGGCAGATGTTCCTCGACGCCCTGCCGGATTGCCAGCGAGTCATCGACGGCGTCCCCGCGGGCGGCGTCACGCCGCGGCCGGCGGGGGGCCGCCACTGAACCGGCGGACTACGAATCGGGCCACGAGCGGCAGGATGGCGAGCAGGGCGAACGCCCCGAGAACCCGCCCCGTCAGGATGTCCGCCGGCGATTCGACGCTGCCGAGTTCCCACCCGGCGTTGACGTACACCGCCGTCGCCGGCAGCATCCCGACCCAACTCCCGACGACGAACTGCCGGACGGGGAGGGCTGTCACCCCGGCGGCCAGGTTGACCAGCCAGAACGGCAACAGCGGTACGAGGCGGAGGGCGGCGAGGTAGAACGCCCCGTCGCGTGCCAGCCCCCGGTCGATCCCTTCGAGCCGCGGGCCGAACCGCGCCCGGACCCAATCGCGGAGGACGTACCGGGCGGATAGCATCGCCAGCGTCGCCCCGGCGGTGGCCGAAACGCTCACCAGCGGGATGCTGACCCAGGGGCCGAACAGCGCGCCGGCGAGCAGCGACAGCCAGGCGGCGATCGGAAGCGACAGGGCGGTGACGGCGACATAGACGGCGGCAAAAGCGAGGACCGCCGCGACGGGGCGGGTGTCCGCGGCGGCCCGCCAGTAGGCCACTTTGCCGCGAATTGTGGCGACCGCATCGCCGTCGAACGCGCCGAGCCACGCGGCGGCCCCGATGCCGGCGGCCAGGGCGGCGATGAGGGCCAGGCGGCGGAGCCGGGGGTTTGGTATCCGCACGCGAGTTCATGCTCCCAACCCAGGGATGTTCATCCCTGGGCTTTCGCCTCTGCCGATTATTCACTCGTCCGATCCGTCTCTCATCACACTGGCACCCGACCCGAGGATATTATCCTTGTAGGCGGCGGCGGGAGCCGGCACAATCTTTACCGGCCCCCGGCGGCCGCCCACCCGGTCCGTGGAAGAGACTCATGCGCCGAACGATCCGCTGCCTCGGCCTGTTCGCCGCCACTGCCGGCCCGGTGGGGCTGCTTGGCGCAGTCCTGGCCCAGGGTCCGCCGCCACTCATTCGGCCGATTCAAATCCTCCCCCCCGGCAACGTCCAGGGCCAGCCGGGTGCCCCGCCGGTCAACGTCGCCTTCACCCTGCCGGAGCAGCGGGACGCCCGCGAACAGCTCAAGGCGGTGATGGACTACCTCGACCGGACGACGATCCCGTGGGAGGTCGTCGTCGGCACCGCCCAACGGCTGCTCGACGCCAAGAACGACTCGTTCTACCGGATCAAGGACGCCAAGGGGAACGACACCGGGTCGGTCGTCAGTGTCAAGGCGAAGGTCAACCAGATTCTGGCCGGGTTGCCCAAGGACGGCCGGCAGTTCTACGAGCAGGAGTACGGCGGGCCGGCGACGACGCTGCTGCAAAAGGCCGTCGACGCCGGGTACGACCGGACGCTCTTGGGCGAGGTGTCGCAGCGTTACTTCCACACCCGGGCCGGTGCCCAGGGGACGTTGCTCCTGGCCGGGCTGGACCTCGACGCCGGGAACACGGCCGTCGCCGCCTACGGCTTCTCACGGCTCCTCGCCCGGCCGGACGTGGCCGAGGTGCTGCCGCCGCGGGTGCTGTTCAAGGCCGCCGTCTCGCTCCGCCGGGCCGGGGACGCGCGGCAGGCCGAGGCCGCCGCCCGGTTGTGGGACCGGCTTGAGAAAGGATTCCCCCGCGACGGCCTGGCCTTTGGTCGCAAGTCCTACTCGCTCGAAGAGTTGAAGGCCGAATACGACCGACCGGCCGCGAAGGGCATCCTAGGCGACGAGTTCGTGACCACCCGGTACGGCAACCCGGCCCGGGCCGGGGTCGGGGCCGGGGGGACGCCGTTCCTCGACCCGGCGTTCGTCAAGCCCTTGGTGTTCCACCGCGAGAACACGCCCGGCGTCGCCGCCAAGGCCGGGGCCGAGTGGGTGACACAGGCAGTCGACGCGGCCGTCCGCAAGGTCGACGCGGCCAAGAAGGAAGTGTCGCTGCCGGGGTTCTTCCCGGTGACGGCCCCGGACATGGTGCTGTACCGGGCTTACGACGGGGTGTACGCCGTGGCGTCCCGCGACGGGGTGACCTGGCAGGGGACGACCCGGACGGCCGGCGACCTGCTCTGGCACTCGGCCGCCACGGGGGGTGCCCAGACGCTGTTCGGCGGCCGCGACCGCAAGACCGCCGAGACGTGGTGGGACCAGTACTGGCGGCGGCTGGCCCCGGGCGTGCTGTTCGAGAACGCCGCCCAGGGGTCGTTGGCCCACGACGGCAAGCGCGTCTATTACGTCGACGACTTGGCCATCCTCCCTCAGCCGATGTTGAACGCAGCAGGGGGCGGCGGCAACCCGCAATGGCCCGGGGCCGCAGCGGCGGTGGATGGGGTCGGCGGGATGGTCGGGTACAACCGCTTGGTAGCCCTCGGGCTGGACACCGGCAAACTCGAGTTTACCCTCGGTGGACCTGAGAAGAAGCCGCTGACTGAGGCCGAGGAGGCGGCGGTCACGAGTGCCCAGACGCTAACCGAGAACAGCTACTTCCTCGGGCCGCCACTCGCCATCGACGGCAAGCTGTATGCGCTGTATGAACGTCGCGGCCAGGTGCGGCTCGGCTGCTTCGATACGGCCAAACTGGACACCGCACCGGGGGCCGGGCCGTCCCTCGTCTGGTCCCAGGTGCTCGGGGACGCGACGACCCCCATGCGGTCCGACCCGTTCCGCCGGATGCAGGCGGCGTACCTGGCCTACGCCGATGGGGTCATGGTCTGTCCGACCAACTGCGGGGTCGTCGTCGCGGTCGATATCAATGCCCGCAGCCTGCTGTGGGCGAGGTACTACGGGTCGCCACCCGAAACGAAATTGCCGCCGGACGACGCCTTCGGCGGCGGGCGGTTCGGTGGCGGCCGCCGGCGGCGGATCGACACGTATGGCGAGCCGGCCCCGCCGGCGTCGGCCGACCGCTGGCGGGCGGCGGCACCGATCATGAGCGACGGCCGGGTGTTCCTGGCCGCCTACGACTCCGACCAGCTCCAGTGTCTCGACGTGCGGACCGGCCAGTTGGACTGGTCAACCCCGCGTGAGTCCGACGACCTGTACGTCGGCGGGGTCGTCGCCGGCCGGGTCGTCGTCGTCGGCCGCAAGACCGTCCGTGCCTATGCCGCCGGCGGGGACGGGCAGGGGGGCAAGAAGCTCGCCTGGCCGCCCGTCGCCCTGGCCGGCATTCCCGTCGGCCACGGTGCGGCGGGCCGCGACGGCCTGTACTACGTCCCGGTCCTCGGGGACGCCGCCGGTCCGGCCGACGCGGACCCGCAGGTGGTAGCCGTCGATACGGCGACCGGGGCGGTCAAGTCCCGGACCGGGTTTCGGCGGAAGCTCGAAGCCGGAGCCGACGCCCGGCTGGCCCTCGGCAATCTGGTTTTCCACGACGGCCAGTTGTTCAGCCAGTCGGCCGTCGAACTGTCCGGTTTCCCGCTCCTCGAGCCGAAGCGGCGGCAAATGGCCGAGCGTCTGAAGGCCAACCCGGCCGACCCGGACGGGCTGGTCACCCGTGGCGAACTGTCACTCGAAAACGGCGACCTGAACGACGCCATCGCCGACTTCAAGGCGGCCGAGACGCACGCCCCTTCGGACGCGGTCCGCCGTCGGCTGCGGCAGAAACTGTACTTGGCCTACACCGAGGTGCTGCGGAACAAGTTCGAGAACGGCGAAAGTTTCCTGGCGGACTACGAGGCTCTCTGTGACGGGCCGGCCGACGCCGTGGACGACGCCGAGCGGCAGCGGCAACTCGACGAGAACGTCCGCCGCCGCCGGCTGTTTCTGGAATTGGTGGCCAAGGGCCGCGAGCGGCAGGGCCGGCTGGCCGAGGCGTTCGACTACTACCGGCGGTACGCCGCGCTGGCCGGCAACGGCGAGCTGGTCGCTGTCTCCGACGAGCCGAACGGGACGACCCGGCCGGATGTCTGGGCGCGGGGGCGGATCGAGGCGATGTTCCAGGCCGCCGCGCCAGCCGCCCGGCGGCCGCTCGACGACAAGGTCGCGGCGGCTTGGACCGAGTTGAAGCAAGCTAACAACTTGCCCCGGCTGCGGGCGTTCGTGGGCGTCGTCGGGGTCGATCTGCCGGCCGGCACCGAGGCCCGGCTGGCCCTGGCCGACCGGCTGGCCGACACCAACGGCCCCGAAGACGCCCGGGAGGCGGAGGCGATTCTTTCGCGGCTGAGCGCGGCGACCGGCGACCCCGGCGTCGGGGCGCGGGTGGTCGACAAACTGGCCCGGTTGGCCGTCCGCCGTGGGGCCGTCGAGGACGCCGTCGGACTGTACACCCAACTCGCCACCCGATACGCGGCCGTCGCCGTCCGCGATGGCAAGACCGGCGCAGAACTGTTCGGCGAACTCGTGACCGATAAACGTCTGCTGCCGTACCTGGAGCCTACCCAGCCTGTCCGGGGCGGCCGGCACACGGTCGAGGTGACGGCGACGCCCGGCATCCGCAGCCCGGTCCCCGGGTTCACCCTCCAGCCGGAGGGGGAATTGTCGCCGTACTACCGCCGGTTCCACCTCGGCATGGAGCAGGCGGCCGACGGGCTGTGGCAGTTGCGGGTGACGGATAAGGAGACCGGCGAGGAGCGGTGCCGGTTCGGCGGACTGGCCGCGTTCACGGCCGCGCTCAACAACAACGGGACGCCGTACACCTTGGCCAACATGCGGCTGGCGGTCGCCGACGGCCACCGGGTCGTCGTCAGCCTCGGCCACATGGTTTACTGCTTCGACCTGGCCGACCGACGGGAGGCGTGGCGGCACGACCTCCGCGGCAAGAACCCCCCGCCGGCGACCGCCCAGGCCAAGCTCGACCCCGACGGCGACATCGTCTACCAGTACGAGGACGGGTGGACGTTCCGGCTCGGCCGTTCGGTCGTCCTCAAGCCCGGGTACGCCGGCCTCCTCACCCGCGACGGGCTGAAGGCCATCGACCCGGCGACCGGGCGGGAATTGTGGGTCCGGACCCGGGTCGCCGCGACGGCCCAGGTGTTCGGCGACGGCCGCCACCTGTTCGTGGTCGAGGGGAATAGTTCTCGCGTCCTCCGGGCAGACGACGGCACCCCGGTCGAGGGGGTGAAAGAATTCGCCCCCAAGTACAACACCGGCCGGGTCGGCATGGTGGGCCGTAACCTGCTCGGTTGCCACCCGGCAGGGGACACGCGGGTGGTCCAGTTGTACGACCCGCTCGCCGGGGACTTCGTTTGGCGGCGGGAGTTCCCCGCGGCCGCGTCCTTGGTTCGGACGGCCAACCCGGCCGTCACCGGGGTCGTGCTGCCGGACGGCCGGTTCGAGGTCCTGTCGACCGCCGACGGCAAGACGACGTTCGCCGGCGTCCTCGACGCCGAGCCGGCCGCCTCGCTCCGCCGGCCGGGCCGGGGGGGCTTCGGCGGGTACGGGGGGACCATCCTGCAGGCCCAGCCGGTCAACGGGGCGGTATTCGCCTTCGACCGGACGACCGGCAAGCGGCTCTGGTACAACGCCGACGTTCTGCTCAGCCAACGCTTGCTCCTTGAGCGGTTCGACGACTTGCCGGTCCTGCTCGCGGCGGCCCTCGTCGGCGAGGCGATCAACCCACAATTCAGCCAGTACCGGGTGGTCGCCCTCGACAAGCGGACCGGCCAGTTGCGGTACAATTACCCGCACGCCCCGTCAGGCGAGTTCCTGGCGGTCGGGTTCGACCCGCGGACGCGGGCCGTCGAGTTCCAGCGGGCCGACCTGCGGGTGCGGGTGGCCCCGGACGACGGCCCGGCGGCCCGGTGAGCCGTCGGCGTCGGGTTTGCTGAGGTCGGTGGGCGGTACCTCTGGAGGCACGGCATGGTCACGCGAATCGTACTGGCGGTGGTGGCCGGCGGGGTATCGCTCCTGCTGGCGGCCGCCCCGAACCGGCCGGCCCGGGCCGACGACGCCAAGGCCAAGCCGGCCAAGGGGCGGAAGCCCTCCGAGGCCGACGCGATGACCGACAAGGGTCTCGAATGGCTGCGTAAGATGCAACTCCCGGATGGTCACTGGGAGGCACAGGGTGCCCAGTACCCGACGAGCATGACCGGCCTCGCGGGGATGTGCCTGCTCATGGAGGGGAGCACCCTGCGGGCCGGCAAATACTCCGACAACCTCGTCAAGGCGGTCAACTGGCTGATGGGCCGGGCGCAGGGGAACGGGTTGATCGGCAACCCGGCCAACCCGACCGAACGCGACCGGTACACCTACGGCCACGGGTTCGGCCTGTTGTTCCTCGCCAGCGTCTACGGCGAGGAGGAGGACGTGGACCGGCGCAAAAAACTCGAAGCCATCCTCAAGAAGGCCGTCGAGTTCTGCGGCAACGCCCAGACGAACCGCGGCGGGTGGGGGTACGTATCGGCCAAGGAGGGGGGCAACTTCGACGAGGGGTCGACGACCATCACCCAACTGCAGGCGCTGCGGGCGGCCAAGAACGCCGGCATCCCGGTCAAGAAAGAGATCATCGACAACGCGACCAAATACCTGCGCGACTGCACCACCCCGCGCGGCGGCATCATCTACAGCCTGTCGAACGGCGGGGCGACGACCGGCCAGGAGCGCGGCCCCCTCACCGCGGCCGCCGTGGCATGTGCGTTCAGCGCCGGCCAGTACAACGACGAGTACGCCAAGCGGTGGATCAAGTATTGCAAGGACAACATCCCGATCGGCCGGGGGCGGCTGGCCCACGACGAGTACCAGAGTTACTACCTGGCCCAGGCCGTGTACGTCCTCGGCGACGACCGGTACGGCGAGATGTTCCCCAAGGAACCCAAGGCGTCGCACCTAACCTGGGCGGCGTACAAGGACGCGATGTTCGACTACCTGAAGACCACGCAGACCGGGGACGGCAGTTGGTCCGGCGGGTACATCGGGCCGGTGTTCGCCACCTGCGTCAACCTGACCATCCTGCAACTTGACAAGGGCATCGTGCCGATTTATCACCGCTAACCACGAACCCAGGGATGTTCATCCCCGGGCTTTCGGCGGAGCGATTTATTCTGACACCACCCGACGGAACAACCCCCGATGACCAGCCCGGCCGCCGACCTCGGGGCGAACGACGTGGACGCGATGCAGCGTCTGCAGAAGGCGTTCTCCGACATCAATGCGCAGCTCGCGCACGTCATCGTCGGCCAGGACAAGGTGATCGAGCAGTTGCTCATCGCCATGTTCAGCCGCGGCCACGTCATCCTCGAAGGGGTGCCGGGCCTCGCCAAGACCCTGATGATCTCGACGCTCGCCAAGTGCCTGTCGCTCGACTTCAGCCGCATCCAGTTCACCCCCGACCTGATGCCGGCCGACATCACCGGGACCGAGATCATCGAGGAGAACCGCGCAACCGGCCAGCGTGAGTTCAAGTTCCTGACCGGCCCGTTGTTCGCCAACGTCGTGCTGGCCGACGAGATCAACCGGACGCCGCCCAAGACCCAGGCGGCGCTCCTCGAAGCCATGCAGGAGCGGCAGGTCACCGTCGGCCGCGTCCGGCACAAACTCGGCAACCCGTTCTTCGTCCTGGCCACCCAGAACCCGATCGAGCAGGAGGGGACGTACCCCCTGCCCGAGGCCCAGCAAGACCGGTTCATGTTCAAGGTGTTCGTCACGTACCCGTCGTTCAGTGAGGAGTTCGAGATCGCCCTGCGGACTACCTCGGTCCAGCACGACGACGTGCAGACGGTCCTGTCGGGCGAGCAGATTCTCGAACTGCAGAACCTCGTCCGGCGGGTGCCGGTGACCGACCACGTCATCAAGTACACGCTGGCCCTGGTGCGGCAGACGCGGGTGACCGAGCCGGGGGTGCCGAAGTTCGTGAAGGAGTGGCTCGGCTGGGGCGCGGGGCCGCGGGCGGTCCAGAACCTGATCCTCGGGGCCAAGGCCCGGGCGCTGCTGTACGGCCGGGCGCACGTCACCACCGACGACGTGAAGGCGCTCGCACTGCCGGTGCTGCGGCACCGCATCCTGACCAACTTCACGGCCGCTTCGGAAGGCGTGACGACCGACGCGGTGATCCAGCGGATCGTCGACGAGACGCCGACCAAGGACGGCGACCTCGACCGGGACGAGCGGTTCAAGAAGATTTTCGCCTAACGCCCGGCGGCCCCGATGCCCGACCAGCCCGACGCCAAGCGGTTCCTCCACCCGGCCACCCTCGCCAAGGTCGGCCGGCTCGACCTGCGCGCCAAACAGGTGGTCGAAGGGTTCATCACCGGGCTGCACAAAAGCCCCTTTTTCGGCCCGAGCCTCGAGTTCGCCCAGCACCGCGAGTACGTGTCCGGCGATGACATCCGGCACCTCGACTGGAAGGCGTGGTCGAAGACCGACAAGTTCTACATCAAGCAGTACGAGGCCGAGACGAACCTGCGGGCCAACCTGATCGTCGATACGTCCGAGTCAATGGAGTACGGCCGGGCCGCGCATCAGAAGCGCGGGACGTTCGGCAAGTACGAATACGCCTGCACCGCGGCCGCCTGCCTGGCCTATCTCATCGTCCGCCAGCAGGACTCCGCGGGGGTGACGAGCTTCGGGTGGGATGTCAAACAGGTCGTTCCACCCAAGTCGAGCCAGCGGCAACTCGACGCCATCACCAAGACGCTCGACCACAGCAAGCCGGCCGAGAAGACGCGGCTCGATAAGGCGATGAAGTCCGTCGCCGAGACGACCCGCGGCCGGGGCATGGCCGTCGTGTTTAGCGACCTGTTGACCGACCGCGACCCCCTGTTCCGCGGCCTGGAAATGCTCCGGCACCGCAAGCTCGACGTGATGGTCTTCCACATTCTGGACGACGACGAGATGGACTTCCCGTTCGCCGGGATGACTAAGTTCGAGGGCTACGAGGAACTGCCGGACCTGTTCTGCGAGCCGAAGGCGCTCCGCCAGGGGTATCTCGACGCCCTGAACGAGTACCTGGTCGAGGTCCGGCGGGGGTGTTCGCGGCTGGGCGTCGATTACAATCTTGTGCGTACCGGCGACACGCTCGACGTGGTCCTGTCGAAGTTCCTGTTCCGCCGGGCCGACCGGACGGCCGCCGGCCGGCACTAGCTCCTTATACGCAGGGACTCGCCGCGGATGTTCGACGGCCTCGCCACCACACTCGGTCCCCTGTTCGCCCACCCGTGGGCGGCCGCCGCCGGCGTCGCGCTGGTGGGCGTGCCGCTGCTCATCCACCTCATCAATCGGCTGCGGTACAAGCGGGTCCGCTGGGCGGCGATGGAGTTCCTGCTGAAGGCCCAGAAGCGGGTCCGGCGGAAGATGATCGTCCAGCAACTGGTGTTGCTACTCCTGCGCTGTTTGTTGGTCGCACTCCTGGGCGTCCTGGTGGCCCGGTTCTTCGGCCTCGACATCCTCGAACCCGAGGCGCGGGCGACCGCCCACGTCGTCGTTCTCGACGACTCGCCGAGCATGGCCGATGGCGTGCGGCGCGACGACGGGACGGCCTCGACGGCCTTCGAGGAAGCCAAGACCGTTCTCGTCAACCAGGTGATGAAGGCGGCGGCCGAGGCGACGACCCGGCAGCGCGTGGAAGTCTACCGGCTGAGCGACCTGGCGAACCCGGCGGTCATCGACCGACTCGGCGAGCAGGCCATCCGCGACTACGCCGAGGCGGCCAAAGCGACTACGGTAGCGACCGTCCGGGTTCCGCTGGTGGACGGCCTGAAGCGGGCGCGGCAGGTGCTGGCCGACCAGCCGGCGGACGTGGCCAAGGTGGTGCATGTGCTGTCCGACTTCCGGGCCAGCGACTGGGCCGACGGGGCGGACCCCATCAAGGACGTGTGCGGCCAGTTGACGGCGGCGGGGGTGAAGGTCAACCTGATCGACGTGGCCCACCCCTACCGGGACAAGGCGTCGCCCAAGCTGCCGTTGGCCCACGATAACTTGGCCATCACCGAGTTCACCCCGGCCCGGCTCGTCGCCGCCCGGTACGACCCGGTCGAGTTCACCCTGCGTGTTCGCAACTTCGGGGCGGCCGAGGTGAAGGGCGTCCGGTTCGCGGTCAAGGTGAACGGGGACGAGAACAAGGGCCGGTCGGTCGCCATCGACACCCTACCGGGCAACCAAGAGCGGACGGTCAAGGTCGAAATCCCATTCGACCGCGTCGGCACCGACGCCCGGCCGCTCGACCGATTCAGTCTGGTGACGGCCGTCCTGGCCACACCGGAGCCGGGCGGGCTGGCGGCCGACAACGTCCGGCACGCGGTCGTTGAGGTCCGGGACCGACTGCCGATCCTGGTGATCGACGGCAAGCCGGCCCTGCGCGACACCCTCAAGGGGGACGGGACGTACCTGCGGCCGGTGTTCACGGCCGTCGTCGGCGGCTACTCGTGGCAGTACGGCGGCGTCAAAGACCTTGAAGCCCCCGACCTGGTCCGGTATGCGTTCGTCCTGCTGCTGAACGTGCCGACCCTCCCCGAGTCGGCGGTCAAGAGTCTCGAAGCGTATGCCCGGAACGGCGGCGGGGTCGGCTTCTTTCTTGGCCCCGACGTGCGGGCGGCCGACTACAACAAAGCCCTCTACCGCGACGGGGCGGGCCTATTTCCGGTGCCGCTCGCCGACCAGCCGTCGCGGGTGATCCCCGACGACGAGTTGCAGGCCCGGCGGCTGCGCATCTCCCAGAAGAAGTTGCTGATGCGCGACCCGGCCCGCCGTGCCCACCCGGCCCTCGCCGGACTGTACACCGACGAGCGCGGCGAGCCGGTGGCCGACGCCGACAAGCTGGAGCGGGTGTTCGGCTTCATCTCGGTCAAGCAGTACTGGCCGGTCCAGAAGGTCGGCAAGTGGCGGGACGACCCGGCGCTCGCGGAGCTGTACGCCCTGCCGAACGACCAGGCGATGGCCGACTACGAAGCCCCGGTCCGGGCCGTCGCCGACGGGCTGCGGGCGGCCGCGTTGCAGGCGGACAAGTTCCGAGACGTGCTGGCGGCGGCGCGGAATGAGTTGCAGAAGACCGTCTCCACCAGCGAGCCGCTTTACCGGCTGGCGGCGGTCCTGGACGACCTACTCGCCGACCAGAGCGGGACCGGGGACGCGGCCGAGGCGCTGTTGCGTGTGTTCTGGGCCGACCCCCAACGGGCCGACCTGCGGGCGCAGACCGCCCGGCTGCGGGACGCGGTCAAGTTCGGCGACCCGTTCTACCTGGCCAAGGGCTTCGGGCGGGGGCGGGTGACGGTCGTCACCACCACGGCCGGCGAGGCGTGGAGCGACTGGCCGAGCGAACAGCCGGGGAGCGCGTCGTTCGCCCCGGTCATGAAGGAGATGGGGGCGTACCTGTCGGCCGGCGGGGCGGGTGAGAACCACTTGGTCGGGTCGGAGTACGAGGCCCGGTTCGACCCGGCCCGCTATAAGCCGTCGGCCCGCAAGGCGTTCGTCACCCACGACCCGGACGAGAAGGGTGCCCGCGACTTGGCCCCGCTCACGGACCAAGGCGAGGTGCCGCTCGCGGCCGAGGCCGACCGGCTGGTCCTGCGGGTCGCCGACACGGCCCGGCCCGGGGCGTACCTGTTCACCCTGACGCCGGTCAACGCCGCCGGCGGGCCGGCCCAGGAGTACCGGGCCGCCGCGTTCAACATCGACGCCGCCCGCGAAGGGGACTTGCGCCGCGCGGGCCGGGACGACGTGACCCTGACCGCCGCCGGTGCCCGGCTGCACTCGGCCGGCGACCCCGAGTGGGTCAAGGAACTGCGGAACAAGACGACCGACCTGTCCGAGTCGTGGTATCTCGTCCTCGTCCTCGGCGGGTTGTTACTCGCCGAGCAGTTTATGGCCACCCGCCTCAGCTTTACGACCCCCGTTTGACCCGAGGAACCCCCCGGATGCTCGTTCCGGACGCCACCCTGACCGATACGTTCATCCTCCGCCGCCTGGCCGACCCGTTGCCGGTCGTGCTGTCGGACGCCGGGCCGACGCTCGCGGCCGTCGCCGTCGGCGTAGTCGGGGTGGTGTTGACGGCGTGGCTCTACCGACGTGCCCTGCACTCTGCCGGCCCGGTCGTCGCGGCGCTGGCCGCCGGACTGCGGCTAACCGGGGTCGGGTGCCTGGCGTTCGCGTTGGCTTACCCCGACGCCGTCGTCGACGACTGGGGGAACGCGGCGTGGCTGGCCGTCACCGCCGGGTTGCTGCTGCTGGCCCTGGCGACGGTCTACACCCTGTACGCCCGCGACCGCCGGGCCGTCGGCTGGAAGGCGGTCCCGCTCGCGCTGTTGCGGACCGGGGTATTTTGCCTGCTGGCGTGGGCGTTCCTGCTGCCGGCGGTACAGGTCTGGGAACAGACGGAAAAGCGGTCGAAGGTCGTCATTGCTCTGGACGTGTCGCCGAGCGTGGCCCAGACCAGCGACGACGTGGCGGCCGTCGCCTCGGGCCGGCCGGCCAAGACGCGGCTACAGGGCGTGATCGACTTCCTGACCGACGAGCAGGTCGGGTTCCTGGCGAAGATTCTCGACCAGAACCCGGTCACCGTCTACCGCTTCGGCGGCCGCCTGGACGACGACCCGGCGGTGCTGACGGCCGACGCCCCGGCCTGGACGCCGGCCGACTGGCAGGCGTGGGCGACCTACGACTTCAAGCCGCATGTGACGCGGAACCTGAGTGCCGCCGGCCGGGACCGTGTGAGCCAGTCGCCGGCGTGGCGGCCGGGCGAGCCGGGGACGGCCGAGTGGGCGATTGCCTGGGCCAAGTTGCCGGTCGAGGAGTATGCCCCGGCCGACCTGACGGCCGACGACAAGGCGGCCCTCGCCGACGCCCACGGCAAACTCGAAAAGCGCGTCGACGTGGCCCGGTCGGTCCTCGCCGGGACCAACGTCCCGGAGGCGCTGGCCGCCGTCGCCGGCCGGGAGTTCGACAACTTGGTCCAGGGCGTCATCGTCTTCAGCGACGGCCGCAGCACCGCGGGGTCGGAGTCGGGGTTGCGGACGCTCAAGGAGCGGGCGGCCAAGAAGAAGGTGCCGGTGTTCACGGTCGCCGTCGGCGAGGCCCGGGAGGTGGTGCGCATCGCCGTCACCGACGTGCAAGCCCCCGATGTGGTCCCGCCGGGCGAGGAGTTTAAAGTCGTCGTCGAGGCCGACGGGGTCGGCCTGCCGGACGCGACCGTGCCCGTGACGCTGGGCCTTTACCTGCCGGGCCGGAACCCGAAGACGGACAAGCCCGACTTCGACCTGCCGGCGGTCGAGTTGAAGTTCCAGGGGGACCCCGTCCCGCCGCACGGCCAGGCCGAGTTCCTGGTCGACCCGGCCAAGCTGCCCGAAGCGCTGACCGAGTTCGGGCCGGCCGGCTCCCCGGCGGCCAAGCGGCGGCAGTTGAAACAGGGGGCGTGGCAGGCGGTCGCCCGGGTGGCCCGGGACAAGCGCGAACTGACGGGCGAACCGGAACACGTCGGCCCGCCCCGCGTCATCGACGTGCTGGACCGGCCGACGCGCATCCTGCTGTTCGCCGGCGGGCCGACCCGCGAGTACCAGACGCTCCGCACGTTGTTGGTCCGGGAAACCGCGCAAAAGCGGGCGGAACTGAGCATCTGCCTGCAGAGCGAGGGCGGTCGGGAGGGGTCGGCCGTCCAGGACGTGCCGGCCGAGCGGCTGCTGTCGAAGTTCCCGACCCGGTACGACACGCGGGCCGGCCAGGCGAAGCCGGAGGAGCGGTTCTACAACCTGAACGAGTACGACCTGGTCGTCGCGTTCGACCCGGACTGGTCGGAACTGTCGGCCGACCAGATTTCCGCCTTGCAGACGTGGGTCGACAACGGCGGCGGGGGGTTCATCTACGTCGCCGGGCCGCTCAACACGTTCCAGCTCGCCCGAGCCGACGCGGACGGCCGGCTCAAGCCGCTCTTGGACCTGTTGCCCGTGGTGCCGGACGACGTGATCCTGATCAAGACCCGGCCGATCCCCCGCACCCCGCGCCGGCTGACGCTCCGGCCGAGTGCGGAATACGACGTGCTGCGTTTGGACGACGACCCGGCCGACGACCCGGCGGCCGGGTGGGAGCCGTTCTTCAGCGGCGACGCCAAGCTGTCTCCGGGCACCCCGTCGCGGGAGTTGACCTCACCGAAGCGGGGGTTCTACTCGTACTACCCGCTGAAAGCCACCAAGCCTGGGGCTACGACCCTGGCGTCGTTCCTGGACGTGACCGACGCCGGCGAGCCGGACCCCAAGCCGTGGCTGGTGACAACCCAGCCGGCGGCCGGCCGGACGGTGTTCCTCGGGGCCGGCGAGACCTGGCTGTTCCGCGCGTTCGAGAAGGACTACTTCGACCGGTTCTGGGTCAAGCTGACTCGGTTCGCCGCCGCCGGCCGGAAAACCAGCGGCACCACCCGCGGCCGGGTTCTGGTGGGTAAAGAACACCCGTCCGGGTCGCAGGTCCGGGTGCAGGTGAAGTTGCTCGGGCCGAACGGTAAGCCGTACCCGGTCGACGCCGCTGCGCCGAAGTTCCGCATCGAGCAGTTCAACACGGCCAACGACAAGGAGAAGGAACACGGCCCGTTTGAGCTACGCGCCCGGACGGGCGGGGCAGGGTTCGACGGCTACTACGCCGGGCAGGTGCTGGCCGACCCGGCCCGGTTCCCGGCCGGCGACCGCCGCTACCGGGTAGTCGTCGACGTGCCGGACAGCCCCGGCGACACCCTGGCCGGCGAGTTCACGCTCAAAAAGTCCGACCCCGAACTCGACAACACCCGGCCCGACTTCGCCGCCCTGGAACAACTGGCCGGGACGGTCGGCGAGGTGAGCGCCCGGGTGACCGACCCGGCCGTCCTGGCCCGGTTGCAGGGGGACGAACGCGACCCCACCAAGGCCCGGCTGGCGTTCAAGCTCGGCGACACGGCCCGGCTCGCCCTGATCCCGGCCTGCCTCGACGCCAACCGGACGGTGGACGATGTCCGCGGCCCGGTCCGCGACCTGTGGGACGGCCCGGCCGAAGTGAAGTTGCCGTTGCTGCCAACGCTCCACATCGTCCGGTTCGACCTATTCGGCACGCCGGTCGAAATCGGCTGGCTGTTGGTCGCCGTCGTTACATTGCTCGGACTCGAATGGTTGGCCCGGAAGTTGATGCGGCTGGCCTGATCCGAAACTCCACCCCTGGAATCCCGCCCGCCATGCCCGTTGCCCTCGCCCCCGCCGCCGTCGTCCGTCCGCCGCTCGACCGGCTGCGGGGGCTGATCCGCCGGTACGTCGTCCTCGACGGGTTGCTGGCCGCCGGGGGCGTCGCCGTCGCCGCGTCGGCCGTGAGCCTGGCCGCCGACCTGGTGCTTTTCCACGCGGCCAACGTCGATGTGGTCCTCGATGCGCCGTGGGCGGTCCGGGCGTTCCTGCTCGGGCTGGTCGGCCTAGCCGTCGCCGGGGTGGTCGGCGTTCTGGTGGCGTACCGGGTGACCCGGCAGTTCTCCGACCTGTCGCTGGCGTTGTTGCTCGAAAAACGCTTCCCCGAGGTACTCGGGGACCGGCTGGTGACGGCCGTCGAACTGGCCGACGAGGCGAAGGCCGGCCGGGCCGGGTACTCGCTCCCCCTGGTCCGCAAGACGGTCGCCGAGGCGGACGAGCGGCTGGCCCGGGTGCCCGTGGCGACCGTGTTCGACTGGCGGCGGCTGCGGGTCCGGGCGGGCCGGCTGGCGCTGTTGGCTGCGGTACTGCTCGCGGGGCTGGTGGCGTATTCGGCCCGCCGGTCGAATGCGTCCGACCCCGGCCGCGTAGCCTACCGGGCCATCGACACAGCGGCGCTGTGGGCCGAACGGAACGTACTGCTACGGGACACCCCGTGGCCGCGGTCGAGCCACGTTGAAGTGCTGGAGCCAACTTCGGCCGAACTCCGCATCGCGCGGGATGCGTCCGCCCCGAAGGTCCGGGTCCGGGCGTACCAGTGGGTGATCGCGGAGCGGGGGACGCTGCTCGGCTGGCGGCCGCTGGCGTGGGCCGACCTGCCGGGCCTCGGGATTGAAATCCCGGACGCCCTCGGCGTCGCCGCCGACGGCCCCGTCGACGCGGCGGCCTCATCGGCGCTGGCGGAGCGGGCCGACGTGACTGAAGCGTTCGACCGGCTCGGGGCACTCGCCGAACAGGGTCGGATGGGCCGGACACTCCGCCGGCTCGACGCGCCGCCGGCCGTCACGCTCCGGTACGCCGGGTTCACCGGGACCGGCCGGGCGGCCGGCAGCACCCGCGGCGAGGTGCCGCTGACCCGCGACCCGAACGGGGATTACACGGCCGAACTCGCGGGGCTGAAGGAGTCGGTGGCGTACACCGTCCGGGCACGCGACTTCCGCACCGCCACCAGGCAGATCGTCCTCGTCCCGCCGCCGCAGTTGACGCGCTTGGTCCGGGTCGAGGCCCAGCCCGCGTACCTGTTCCACCCGCCGCCGGTCGACGCCCCGCCGGGGTCGCTCGCCGGGCTGCGGCAACTGATGCCCGAGAAGGATTTGTCGCTGACCGGCGAGCGGTCGGTCTGCACCGTCCCGGCCGGGACCGAACTCGACCTGACCGGGGCCGCCGACAAGCCGCTGGCGGCCGTCACGGTTACGCCCAAGGCCGGGCGGGTGCCGACGGCGGTGACGGTCGCCGGGGACACGTTCACGCTCCGGTTCGCCGGGGCCGAGCTGCTGATCCAGGACGCCGCGTTCGACCTGACGCTGACTGACGCCGACGGGGTGTCGTCAGTCCGTCCGGTGCTGATCCAAGTGGCCGAGGACCAGCCGCCGCAGGTCGAAATCGCGGTCGAGGGGTTGCGCAAGACCGGCAACGGGTTCCTCGCCACCCCCAAGGCGCGGGTGCCGTTCGTCAAGGAGTCGGTCGTTCGCGACGACACCGGGCTGCGGCAGGTCGAGTTCCAGTTCACGGCGGTGAAGCTCGAATCGGCCGCCGTGGCCGGGCTACAGGCCCAGGCGGCGGTGTCGGCGTTCACCGCCGCCGGCGTGTCGGCCGGGCTGACCGCAGCCACCGGACCGATCGCAGCCGCGGCGCTCGTCCGGCAACTGTCGGCCGCCGACGCGGTCCAGGCGGCGACGCTGCCGGTGCCGGCGTTCGCAGGGGCGTTCGGCGGACTGCCGCGCTCGACAGCGGCGGGGTTGGCGGCCAGGTTGGCCGCGCCGTGGACCGGGTCGCCGGGTGTGATCAAAGAGGTCCGGTTCGGCCTGGACGGCGACGGGTTCGACCTGCAGGACGCCGACGCCGTGCTGGAATCCCAGGGCCGGCGGATGCGGGCGGCCTCGCCCGGCGACGTGCAGCCGCGGTACAAAGTCGAGGTCAGCCTGGTGGCGACGGACGGGAACGCGGTGGCCGGACCGAAGCAGGGGCGGAACCTCGAACCCATCCGACTCACGGTCCTATCCGAGGCCGACCTGCTCGCCGAAATCTCGGCCGACGAGGCCAAGACCGCCGGCCGGTTCGACGAGGCACTTGTGCGGCTGCGGGAGGCCCAGCGGAAGCTCAGTCAGCAGGCCGACCAACTGAGCGGGGCGACCCTGGTTCCGGATTTGATGCTCGCCGCCCGCGTCCGGGCCGAGGACATTGTGCAGGACGTGGCCAAGGGCCGTGACCTGATTCAGTCGGTGGTCGCCGACTACCTGCGGTTGCGGGCCGAGGTCGTGACCAACCGGTGCGACCCGTTGGTCCCGGAGCGGTACGATACGGTCGTATTGCGGCCGCTCGAAGCCGTGTTCGCCGCCGAATACAAGGCGGCCGACGAGGCCCTGGCCGGGTTCCGCGACCCCCTGCTGGACGGCCGCCGGCCCGAGTCGCCGGCGACGGCCGCCGCCCGAACGACCCTGGCCGCCCTCATCACGCGGCTGGAGCAGATTCGCCGCGACCTGGGCGACGCCCTCACCGAGAAAATGGCCCGGGACACCCTGCTCAAAATCATCGCCTCGCAGCGGCAGGTGTCGGCGGCCCTCGACGCCCTGCGGCGCGAGAATCGCACCCGACTGTTCGCACCGGACCTGTTGCCGACGGCACCGGTCACCGTGAAGCCGGGCGGGACGGTGGCCGTTACCCAGAAGATCGACTGGAAGCTGTTCGACAAGGGCGAGTTGCGAGTTCGGTTCGACGCCCCGCCAGGGAACGAGGTGACCGTCCCGGCGGAAATGGTCGTCAAGGACGACCAGGATGGGTTCGAGTACAAGCTGACAGCCGGTGCCAAGGCCGGGGAGTATGTGGTCCGCGTGGTGCCGTCGGTCGGGCCGCCGGTCGAAGTCCGCGTGACGGTGAAGTGACGGATCGGTTAACCTGGCCGCGGCGGGCCGTCTGGCAAGGGTCGGACGGTCGGCCGGGGTCGCCGGAGGAGGTCGTCATGCGTCGCTCGCCGCTCGCCAGGGTCGTCGCGTTCCTCGCCCTCAGCGCGGGCGCGCTGGCCGCCCAGCCGCCGGCACCGTCCGCCGCGCCGAAGCCGGCCGGCGACCTGCGCCCGGATCAGGAGAAGAACCGCGACCTGTTCGTCAAGTTCCGCCAGCAACTCCTGACACTGGCCCAGAAGCTCGCCAACAGCGACAAGGCGGAGGACCGCGAGCGGGCGAAAGTCATCACTGCCGCGCTCGACCTGGCCGCCAAGGAGCGGGTCGATGAACTATTCCAGCGGATGGTTGAGGGGCTGGCCCGTGGGGCCAAGCCGGGGGAACTCGAGCAGATCACAGGCCGGGATGCGCAACTGACGAAGGTTCTTGAAGAGATGCTGCAAATCCTGATGACCGACGACGCGGCGACGCAACTCAAGCAGGAGCGGGAGCGGCTTGAAAAGCTGCTGGCCGAGGCTCGGGACATCGTGCGGGCACAAAAGACGATCCGGGCGCGGACCGAGGGCAAGCAGGCCGACCCGAAGCAGATCGCCCAAGACCAGGCGAAGGTGACGGAGCGGACGAAGGAACTCGGCAAGCGGATGGGCGGCGACCCGAAGGACGCCAAGGACGCGAAGGGCAAGTCGGGCGACCCCAAGGAGGGGAACCCGAAGGACGGCAAGCCGGGCGACCCTAAGGAGGGCAAGCCCGGTGATCCGAAAGACGGCAAGCCGACCGATGCGAAGCCCAAGGAGGGCAAGCCGTCGGACGCCAAGCCGAAAGACGGTGCGCCCAAGGAGGGTCAGCCGAAGGACGGCCCGCCCGGCGATCCGAAGGACAGCCCGCCGTCACCCAACTCCCCGCCCCCGCCGCCTCAACAGCCGGGCCGAAAGCAGGTGCAGGACGCGGTGCCGCACCAGAAGAAGGCCGAGGACGACCTCAAGAAGCCGGACCGCGAGCAGGCGGCCAAGGCCGAGGAGCAAGCGATCAAGGAACTCGAGAAGGCCGTCGCCGAGATGGAGAAAAAGCTCAGGCAGTTGCGCGAGGAAGAAGCCGTTAAATTGCTGGCCAACCTCGAAGCCCGTTGTGCCCGGATGCTGGCGATGCAGACGGAGGTCTACGAGGCGACCAAGGTCATCGACGCGGCGGTCCTCAAGTCGAACGGGGCTAAGTCGAACGCAGATGTGCAGAAGGCCCAGCAGCAGGCTGACAAGGAACTCGACATCGTCGGCGAGGCCGAGAAGGCCTTGAAACTATTGGAGAGCGAAGGGTCGGCCGTCGCCTTCGCCCGCATCCTGGAGGAAGTCCGGGTCGACATGACCGCGGTTCAGCGGCGGTTGAACGACACATTCGTCGGCCGGGACACCCAGGCCGTTGAGGAGAACGTTATTGCCATGCTCAAGGAGATGCTGGCCGCGCTCAAGAAGGCGCAGCAGGACCAGAAGAGCCAACAGCCCCCCCCGGGTGGTCAGGCCGGGGCACCTCCGAAGCCGGGGGACCAGCGCTTGATCGACCGGATGGCCGAGATCAAACTCATCCGCGGTCTGCAGCAGCAGGTCAACGACCGGACCCGCATCCAGGGCGACCGCTACAAGGGCGAACAAGCGTCCGACCCGATCATTCAGGCCGAGTTGACCCAGTTGTCCCAGCGGCAGCAGAAGCTGAAGGACATGGTCGAGAAACTCGCGGGCGGCAACAATTAGAACCGGTTGCCCGGCCGCCGTACCATGTGTTACCCTGGAAGCCTCCTCCCGCCGTTCCCTTGTTCCACCCGTCCGGTCATTCAGGAGCCACGCCGATGACCTTCCGCCCGTGGATCGCCCCGTGGACGGCCGCCGCCCTGGCCTTGGGCAGCACGTCCGCCCCGGCCGTCGAGCCGGCGGCTAAGCCGATGTATGCGTTCAGCACCGTCCGCGGCGTCCCCCCCGAGGTCGCCAAGGGAAAACTCGAGGCGTGGCTGAGAGCGACGAGCAAGTATGACGCCGCCGCATTCGCCGCCTGCTGGCCGGCCGGCACGTCGGCAACCGCCGGGACGGTTGCCAGCATACGTCTCGGCCTGCCGGCGGCCGCGATGCTCGCTGCCGACGGGGCCAAGTCGGGCGAGATGCCCGCGGTTCTGGCCGACGCTAAGCTCGACCCGTTCGTCCGGTCGAACCTGGCCGCCGCCCACGCCAAGGCTTTGGCCGGCCGCAAGGCTTACGAGGAGTCGCTGGCGGTTGCCAAGTTGGCCACGCCCGAATTGCTGGCCGACCCGGCCGGCTACTACTTCTACCGGGCCGTGGCCGAACACGCCCTGATGCAGCGGCAGCCGGCGATCCATTCGATCGGCCGGCTCCTCGACGACGTGGCCGACGCCCCAGACCGGTACAAGGTCGTGGCCACGCTGTTGTTCTTCGACCTGCAGGCGTGGCCAAAGGACGAGAAAGACTTGGCCAACATCGGCCGGCTGATGGACAACAGCGGCCGGCGTCTCGAACTCGCGCGCGGTGGGGCCGAGACGCAGGACATCCAGAAGCGGATTGTCTTCCGACTCGACGAAAAGCTCAAGGAACTCGAAGCCCAAGCCAAGGGGAAAGGGCAGGGGCAGCCCGGCAGCCCGAACGGCGGTCAATGCCCGGCCGGCACTCCGGGACAACCGGCCCAAGCCGGGAACCCGACCAAACCCCAGGAAGACAGCTTCGGCGGCAAGAACGGCGGCGATGGCCAGGTCGACGCCAAGAAGTTGCGGCAGTACGAGGCGACGTGGGGGACGCTCCCCGAGGTCGAGCGGAAGAAGATCACGCAGGACTTCGTCCGGGACATGCCGCCGAAGTTCAAGCCGATGATCGAGGACTACTTCCGCAGCCTGAACCGGATGAACGGCTTCAAGCCATGATTCGCCCCCCCGCCGAACAGGTCCGCCGCATGACTCGCCTCTGGGTTGTGATAGTTACCTCCACCGCCGGGCCGCTCGCACCGGCGGCCGATGTAGTCTCGCTCACCGGGCAGCGGACGACCGGGTCAGTCGTTGAAGTCGCCGGCCATGCGGTGACCGTGATCGACGCTGGCGGAGTTAAGGTTGCCATTCCGACCGCGACCCTTGCCAGCATTGAGTTCGGCCCTTCCGCTCCGCCGCCCGCCGGCAAGTTCGACGAACTCGAACTCATCGACGGGTCGGTCCTCCGCGTGACACAGGTCAAAGTCAAAGGGAAGGGCGTTGAAGTCACCCCGGTCACCCCTGCGGTGGGGGCCGCGCCGGCCATTGAAGTGCCGCTCGGGGCCGTGTTCTGGCTGCTGCGGGGGGCGGACGACGCGGCCCGCCGGACCGATTGGGCGAAACTCCTTGCCGGGCGTGGGAAGCGGGACTTGGTGGTCGTGCGGTCGGCGGACGGCCTGAACCCGCTCCCCGGCACGGTCATCTCGGGGACCGACGCCGGGGACGCGGTCGTGTTCGAGCGGGAAGACGGCACCCGGTCGAA
>JAABUN010003498.1_pt1 | contig 24124 bp, 27 predicted proteins | sample 5559311 | NCBI WGS metagenome assembly JAABUN01 (sample SAMN10711877, study PRJNA513370) | rock metagenome | isolation source: Antarctica rocks | place: Antarctica: Victoria Land, Siegfried Peak sud
GCGCCGCGATGCGGACGCGACGCAGCCGGCGTTGTTCGCCCTCGACGGGTAGTCGGCCTTCCTTGCCACGTCCAAGCACGTCCAAGTGCCAGTATGTGTGGAGCATCATGTGGCCTAGTCTGATCCCTCCGCCCACCGTGCGTGGAGATACGGCTCGTATGGCGCGAGGATGCGAGGGCGGGCGGGATAGGCCTTCGTTGTCGGGCATTCGTCCGCCAACGCGTACTTGCGTACCGTCGTGTAGTTCAGCCCCGAGTCGCGTGCGATCGTTGTCAGGTACTCCCCCTTCGCGTGCCGCTCGCGGATCGTCGTGTAGTGTGCGAGCCGTCTGGCCTGCGTCTGCGTCCGCCGCTCCTCCGCATATCGCCGCCGTCGGTTTACGCTCTTCGGTGGCAAGAGTGCCGTTGCCGGGAGGGGGCGCGGCGAGGGTTTCGCGATACTTATCTGCTTCACCTGCCCGCGATGACGCTCCAGCACGCGCTCGACCGCCTCCCGCCAGTTCGACAGCAGATGCCAGCGATCCGCGACCTGCACCGCGTCCGGGGCACCGCGTCGGGCTCCAGCGGCATACGTCTCGCTGCGATCCCGTGCGATGATCGCGACGCCGGGGTGCACCGCCAGCCAGTCGGCGAGCGATTCCGCCGTCCGGTCCGGTAAGAGATCAATCAGCCGATGCCGTTCGAGGTCCACGAGCGCGGTGCCATAGCGGACGCCCTTACACTGCGCCCGGTCGTCCACGCCGAGTGCGTGGGGGGAAGGGTGCTGCGGCGAAGGGGTACGGCGAATCGTGGCGATGAGCATCGTCGGACGTGCGGCGATGCCGAGGCGTTGCGCGAGTCGTGCGCCTGCCTCGCCGCCGAGCGCGAAGGCGATCGCCTGCAAGAGCGCGGTCAGCCGCACCGTCGTACGTGCGGAGGGAGCGACGACCGTCGGCAGCCGCTCGGTGAAGATGCGGCGCGGGCAGGGAGCGGTGCGACAGAAGAACTTGCGCACATGCAGCACCAAGCGGACGGCATGACCGCCCTACGGGAGGTCGGTCGGGTGCCGCGTGTAGTGGCTATGGATGCGTGTCGAGGGATGGTGGCAGAGCGGACACACCGCCGTTGGCACGGTTGACCGCAACACGATGTGCAGGGTGTGATCTTCCTGCTCCACGTCTTCGAGGAGTAACCCGGGAACTTGGGGGAGCAACGCGGCGGGAAAGAGGAGCGTCGTATTGTTCATACGGGAATGGTACCGCCAGTTGTTCATACAGGAATGGACCGCCAGTCGATATTTCACGGCCAGCGTCACCAAAACGCGGGGAGACCCTGCGGACAGCACATAAGTAGGTCCGCAACTGATTCTGGACGGGATAGCGGCAGGTGAAAGCCCGCCGCATCGGGAGAAACCCGCAGGCGAAAGCCCGCCGATTCCGTCCAAATCTCGCTGCCGACCTACTTATGTGTCAACCATCATGCGGCGAGGTCTGTCCTCCAGCCCGCCTTTTTCAGCGTGCAGGAGCGCATATGCGCCGCTGCTAGGTAGCCTTCGCGCCAGTTCCCCAAGGAGCTTGGACAGGGAGACACGCTGCGACGCTACCGCGAGGGTTCGGGAGGGGGAGTTGGAGTCCTGCACGCGGCGCATACGCCCTGAAGCACCAGATGGCCCGTCTCCACGAAGAAGCCGTGGCGTTCACGGAGGCGCGTGAAGGTCTCCGCAAGGTCGGCATCCCCGATCTCCTGCTCCCGCCCACAGATCCGGCAGAGCAAGTGATAGTGTGGTTTGGGCTTGGGTATTTCGTACACGCTTTCGCCGTCCGGCGTGGTGGCAGAGACCACGAGGCCCGGTGCCACGAATAGCTTCAGCGTGCGATAGACCGACGAGCGATCAATCGAGGGATCGGCGCGGTGCAGGCGGGCATAGGTCTGCTTCAGGGTGGTGTGTCCGCCCCCCTCGCACACCGCGTCGAGGATCAGCACCCGCTGCGGGGTTACACGGTGTCCCGCCCGCCGCATGATCCCCTCGTAATCCATCGTCTCGTGCGTCACCGCATCTGTCCCCTTCTCGCCACTTTTTGCCACAGGCCGTACCGGGCGGAATCCTTGCTACCATAGAAGTATAAACCGACCACCACCGGAGGGCCGCCGATGCAACCACCGACACCTACCACCCGCCGTCACACGCACCGCACCGGGCCACTCGGCTGGCTCGGCGCGATCTTCCATTTCCACGGACACGACCACGACGAGGAAACGCTCACTGCCAGCGACCCCGCCCTCGCCACGCAAGAAGGCATTCGCGTCGTCTGGCTTGCCCTTGCCGCCCTTGGCGTCACCTCGCTCGTGCAGATCGTCATCGTCGCCGCGAGCGGCAGCGTCGCCCTGCTCGCCGACGCCGTGCATAACATCGGTGACTTCCTGAACTCGATCCCCCTGCTCGTCGCCTTCTCGCTCGCTCGCCGCGCCGCCACCCGCCGGTTCACCTACGGCTTCGGCAAGGCGGAGGATGTGGCGGGGGTCTTCATTGTGCTGAGTATCGCCTTCAGCGCGGGATACGCCCTGTGGGCGTCGGCGCAGAAGCTCTTCGACCCGCAACCGATTCGGCAGATACCGTGGGTCGTCGCCGCCGCCTTCGTCGGCTTCCTCGGCAACGAGGCGGTGGCCCTGCTGCAAATCCGCACCGGGCGCAGGATGGGCAGCGAGGCGATGATCGCGGACGGCCTGCACGCCCGCGTGGACGGCCTCGGTTCGCTCGCCGTGCTAATTGCAGCGGCGGGCAGCGCATTGGGCTACCCCATCGTGGACCCCATCGTCGGGTTGCTGATCGGCGTCGCCATCGTCTTCATTACAAAGGACGCCGCCACGCGAGTCTGGTACCGCCTGATGGATGCCGTTGATCCCACCGTGACGGACAGCATCGAGCGGTACGCGAGCGAGGTGCTGGGGGTGCGCGAAGTGCGCAGCGTGCGTGCGCGTTGGAACGGACACGAATTGCAGGCAGAAGTGGGCGTGACGCTCGACGACGGGGAGAGCGATCCCGCGAGCGTGATGTCTACAATCCGGCAGGCTCTCCGCGCCCACGTTCCCCACCTGACGCGGGCAGTCGTGGAGATCGTGCCGCCGACCTTCGCGGAGGCATCTGCCGCTCAGTCGTCCGCCGCGCGTGCGATCTTGCCGTCCCGCTACCAGAACCCGGAGACGCCGGTGAGTGCCGCACCGATGGGTGCCGCCGCGCTGGAATACAACGCGGGGGGCGAGGTCGCATGGGATGAGATGTGGATGGGCTACTGCGAACTCGCGCTCGCGGGTGGGCCACCGCATCGGGGGACGCTGCTCGAACCCGTGTCGCCGGAAAGCATCGCTACGAAGCCTGACGAGTACGAGGCGGTGGTGTGCGAGATGGAACGCGGCCTCACGCTGGTGACCGGGCTACTCACGCAGCGGAGCGAGACGCCGGGATGGGTCGGCCTCGTGTGCGAGAGTGAAGCGATGGCGTTGTGGCTGCTGCGGGCGATTGTCGTGGAGAACGTCACGGTACGGCGCGAGGATACCGTGCTCTGGTTCCCGGCGGGGCCGGACTTCCGCCTGCCCTACGAGATCAAGAACGTCATCACAGTAGTGGCGAAGACCGCACACTACTGGGCGGAACACGCGCAGGCTGCGTGAGCGAGGCGAACGCGACGCCGCACAGCCACAGTATTCTCAAGGGGCGTGGGCGTTCGCCTCGTGTATACACGAAGCATCAGCAGCAGGCGTCGCCCATTTGTATCGGGGGGCAAGGCGTGTCGCCGTACGAGCAGAAAACACAACAATCGCCGGGTTTGGGCCGCAAGGTCGTGCCGCAACTCGTGCAGGTGTAGAGGAACTGGCAGGCGTTCGTTGGCATCTCTTCGATTTTGGCGAAGCTGCACACGGGGCAGGTGATCTGCGAGGTTGCTACCGCAGGCGTGATCGTCATTTTCTTCCCCCATCGGCGTCACACGGTCTGATTGGCGATCACGAGCTGATGATCGGTGTAGTAGGCAAGGGCGCGTTGCTGACGCGGCGTGAGTACCTCGCACACCCAATTCCAGTGCAGCGACACCCAGTCGCCGGGGGCAGGTGCATCCATAAAGCCCTTGCCGCCGATCTGTCGCGCCGCCCGCACCGCTTCCACCGGGCCGAGGGCGAGTTTCCCTTCCTCGAGCACGAGCGGCTGCCGCTCCGCGACCACGTCCGGCCCCTCGACGCGCAGAACCTTGCCCCAACTGACGCGGCAACTGTCCATCGTACCGAGGGTGTTTTCCAGTTGCCCCACGCGGCTATGCACATCGAAGACGTGGAAGTTGTGGTGCGGGTGCGCCCCCGCCGGAGCCTTGCCGAGTACCCACGCACGGGTGCGGCCCTGCAACTGCTTGTCGAAGCGTTCGAGGAGCGAGTCGTACAACTGGCGCACCTCGACACCTTCCAAGAGTTCATTACCGATCCAGTACGCCTCGACCACCCGGTCGTCGAACGGATCGGCGATGCCATTGGCGCGGGCGATCAGTTGCAGATACGGCGTCGCCCCCGTGAACTTGCGCAGCAAGGGCGGCAACCCGCCGTCCATGACGTGTTCCACGCCGTAGTCGAACAGCGTGCGGTTGTCGTCGCCGCCGCAGTAGCGCAGGTGGTTCGGCATGAAGCCGTAGCGGATGAAGCGCAGCGGCCCCGCGAGCGCGGCGGCAGGAGTTTGCAGTTCGATCACCGGCTCGCCTCCTCCAGCATCATTTCGAGGTTGTCGAAAAAGAGCAGCATTTCTTCCGCCTCGTCGGTAGGCATCCGTTCGAGCACCTGATCCGCGTAGACCACAACATACTCGCCCACCGCGAGATCGGGGATACCGTGCACGACGACCCAGCGCGGTATCCCTTCATAGAGAATCTCAATCTGCTCGGTGTCGGTGACTTGCAGCACCTTGCGCGGGATCGCCTGACACATCGAAAATTGCTCCTTTATCCGCTACTTGCCGCAGTTGGCGCGGGGATGGTTGCGGCGGCTGCCGCGACGAGTTGCGGCACGAGGACGCGCAGGCGGGCCACAGCCTCCCGCACGCCTGCCAGAACGGGTGCGCTCAATTCCATCCCCAACCCGCATTCCAACGGCTGGCAGCCGAGGATGTACGTGGTCGGCGGCAGCACCGCGAGGGCGCGGGCGAGGATCAATGCCCGCGACGGCACCGCGTAGTGCATGTCCGCTAAGAATTCCCGGCGGCTCTGCTCCGACATCGCGTCGAGATCGGGAACGTCGGTGCCGAGCAGGTAGACCGTACCGGGTTCGCCACCCCGCTCCACCGCGTCCACGATCACAAGCGCGTCGTAACCGTCCATCAGCTCCTGCACGAGGGTGATTCCCCCCGTACCCGTCTCGATCACCCGTGCACCGGGCGGTGCCTCCGGCGCGTACTCGCGCACGGCGGCGATGCCGAAGCCGTCGTCGCGGCAGAGATCGTTGCCCATCCCCGCAACGAGTACACGCGGCCTCACAACGACGCCTCAGCACTCGGAGCGGCATCGTCCGCGCCGTCGGTGACGATCTCCTCCGTGCCGAGTGCTACTTTGATCTCGCCGCCGTGTACCGCCACGGGCAACACCGAGAGCTTGCCGTCGTTGTCGAGCCGCTTGCCCGTGCGGATGTCGTAGCGGCAGCCGTGCCACGGGCAGACGAGCGCTGTCCCCTCCAGATGACCGGATTGCAGGGCGAGCATACTGCCGGGGGGGCAGCCATTCTCGTAGGCGTACACCTCGTCGCCGAGCCGCGCCAGCAGGATCGAGACCCCCTCCGGCCATACCGCCCGCAACGTACCGGGCGCGAACCCCGCCATCTCCCCGACCACGACCCAGCGCGGGCGGCGCAACGCACGACGCCCCACAGGGGCAGGTGATGCCACAGGCGCGGGCGGTTCCTTTTCCGCGACCACGAGTTCGCGGAAACCGGGGTACCCGGTCCGCAATGCCTCTTCCACCACCCGTGAGAGCGTTCCCGACGAGCCGGGGCAGGTGCCGCACGCCCCGGAAAGCCGCACCCGCACCCGCCCCCCCTCCACGCCAAGCAGGTCGAGCGTGCCGCCGTGCGACGCGATATATTCGTACGCATCGGTCAACGCCCGCTCGACCTGCAAACGCGGTTCTTCCACGGTCAGGTCGTACATCTCGAACAGGGTTTGCACCATCGGGTCTTCGGCGGCTCGTGCTAGAACGCCCGCCCCCCCAGATGCGGTGAGGTATTCCAGTAGGCGACCGAGCGCGTGACGGTGGAGCGTGTCTATACCGTCGAGGAGCGCGAACACCGCCTCTCGCGTTGGCGCGTCCGCGATGGTTTCCATGTGTTCGACGCCCGCCCCCACCCACTCCACGAGGTGCGCGAACTCCGACTCCGTGATCGGTTCGAGCGCGTCGTTCGCGGGGCCAACGGGCGTGCCAGCGGGAGACGCCACCGCGATGGCGGAAAGGGGGATGGTGAAAAGCGAGCCGCCGTCTTGCACAGGTGTCCCTTCCGTTCCCTATCGCGCTTTTTATCGCCGCGCCGCCGGGGCGCAGTGGGCGCAGTTGTCCCGCGAGATGCCCTTGCACACCGGGCAATCGGGGCCGCACTCGCCGTGCGCGTACTTCTGCAGGTCCGCCATCTCGTCCGCGAACCGCCGCCCGCCCTCGCGGCCACCGAGTTCGCTGAGGGAATACCACGGCCCGTTCTCCTGCACATAACCGTCCGCCACAAGAATGGCAAGTTGCTCGCGCACGCGGGGCGCATCCACGCCGAGGAAACTGACGAGCATCGGCACGTCCGCCTCCTCCGCGATCCCCTCGCCGCGCATCCAGAACATGGATTGCAGGATGTCATCGCGGCACTGCAACGCCGCCATCGCATCAGTTATCAGGATATCCGGCTCGGTCGCGGTCATGGGATCGTCACCTCCTCGTGCCGCCCGTCGCGGGACCAGCCCGCCCCGTGCAGCACTTCCTGCCGAATCCACGCAATCACCTGCGCCATGCGCTCCTCGACCAGCGGGCTAAGGTCGAGGCCAAACTCCATGTTCACCGGCTCCAGCTCAACGATAGTTGAATGATGCGGCATTACCTTGAAGTAATCCGCGATGATAAGCAGATTCTCCAAGCTAATCACGCCCGTCACCGCCTCCGACACCCGCGCCTGTACCTCGTCGTCGGTGAGCGAGGGCGATTCCCACTTGTAGCGCACGAGCGATCCCGGCTCCCGCCCTCGCTCCATCGCCCCGATGAAGATGCCGCGCTCGAACGGCTCGCCCGGTCGCTCCTCGAACCAGTGCAGGATCGAAATCGGTCCGTAGCCGAAGTCGGCGACGCGCACATCTTCGGGCCACTCCATCGCTTCGAGCCGCTCCGCGAGAATCTGCCCGAAGGAGAAGTCGGTCATGTGCGAGTAGCCGACGCCCGCAACGAGGATCATCAGTCCACTCCGCACGCACAGGTGTTGATCTCCCGCGTGATGATCCCCTCGTCGGTATGAACGTGCGTGGTGCAGGGCATACACGGATCGAAGGCCCGCACCGCACGGAGAATATCTATCCCCTGAAACGCCCCGACCTCGGTGTTCTCGAGGATCGGCGTGTTCAGTGCCGCTTCCTCGTACATCCCCGGCGTCCCCCACGGGTCACGCGGCGAGGCGTTCAGCGTCGAGGGCGTGAGAATCTGGTAATTGGAGACCACGCCGTCATCCAGCACGACGTGGTGCGTGAGGAAGCCGCGCCCCGCGCCCCAGAAGCCGACGCCCAACTGCGTTCCCTTCTTGGGAATCTCGAACTTCGTGCTAACGGCGGTCTGCCCGTCCTTCATGTAGCCGACCGCCTGCTGCCACGTCAGCAACCCCACGAGGGCGGTGTACGCCACGCAGTAGGCCCGCCCCCGGTTGCGCTCGAAGGCATTCCAGACCTTGGGAATCTTCCATTCGAGTTCCATCTCCGGCAAGCGGCCCTTCGGCAGGAGCAGCTTCAGGCTCGTCCCGGTCGCCTCGATGTACGGGTTCTCCGGGATCAGTTGCGCCATCGCCGTGCTCCACATACGGGCGGTGCATTCGGCGTCCATCGCCACGCGATCCCACCGGGGCGAGGTGGACCATGTGTACTTCTCGCGCCAGTTCGGGGCTTGCGGGCGCGGCTTCGTCTCCTTGTTCCACGGGTGGTACGGGCTGAGCGGTGCGCCGAGCGGGTCGGTCGGGAAGCGGTGGCTGCCCCACTCCTCGTAGAAGGCGTGATCCACGAACTCTTCGAGGCCGACGTTGATGTTCTGCAACTTCGTCGTCACGAGCTTACCGTCTACGATCACGCCGGGGGTCGCCCAGCGCCGTTCGCCCCACGCATTGCAGTTCGCGTAGGTTGCGTCGTAGGCTTCGGGGTCGTCCCAGACGCCGCAGTCAATGAGGTTCGCCTGCGTGCGACCCACGTCCATGTACGCCGGGTTCGCGTCGTAGAAGAAATCCACGATGTCGTCGTAGATCGCCGCCACCTTCTTCGCGTAGTCGAAGAACTGTTGCAGGCGCAGATAGACCTCGTTGAGCGTGGTGGGGGTCACGGTGGCACTGACGCCGCCCGGTACGATGGTCTGCGGGTGCGGGTACTTGCCGCCGATGAGGACATACGCCTCCTTCGAGACGCGAGTCATGTGCAGGGCTTCGAGGTAGAGCGACCCCGTGAGGGCGTTCATGTCGGTCATGATCGCGCCGAGCGTGCCGTAGCCGTGGATGTTCGCGTGCGGCGCGGGGGTCTTCACCGCCCGCTCCCACAGTTCCGGGTTCGTGCGCTTGATGATGTTCTCGGAGAAGTCCGGCCCCGCCAAGAGAAAGAGGTGCAGCGGCATGTCGAGCAGGTATTCCAGTGCCAGCAGCATGTTGCGCAGCACGATGCCGAGCGGCGGCGGTTTGACGCCAATCGCCATCTCCGTAGCGAGGGCCGACGCCGTGGAATGCACGCCGCCACAGACGCCGCAGGCGCGGCTCGTGATGTAGATCGCGTCGCGGGGGTCGCGGCCCATCATGATGATCTCGTAGCCCCGGAAAAGCGTCGCCACCGAGCGGCTCTCGATCACGCGCCGCTCTTTGCGGTCTACCACCGTGTGGAAGGCGAGCGCACCCGCCACCCGCGTCACAGGGTCGAAGTTCTTCTCCTCGATATGCCCGTTGCGGGCGAGCAAGTCCTCGATCTGGTCGCGGGTGAGCGTGGTCACGCCGTCCCCCCGGATGTCGGGCCTGCGCGTCACGCTGTAGGGGTCGCGGATGTCCTCCTTGAGGTACGCCCGCCCGTTCTCATCGAACTCCACCGGCAGATTCTTAAAGCACATGCGTCGGTTCCCCTTCTCGCGCAAACACGCCCTCGGCACCCGCCAGATGGTCGTTCGTCGCTCCCAGTTGCCCCCGGAGGGCGGTCAACGCCGCGTTGATCGTCGCCAGTTTATCGGGCAGGGGGCGCACATGCCCCTGCACCGCCTGCAAGCCACCGACGAGCTTCGCAAGGTGCGCGTCCGCCTTGCGCAGGTAGTAGGCGATGAGGACGAGATAGACCACGAGCACCAGCACCACGATGGCGACGGCGGCGATGGTCAGATAGGTGAGAATCATCGCGCCCCTCCCCTCATCTGCGCCGTCGCCCGCGACGCCAGCGCACCCGCGATGGTGCCGGAGTGTGCCTCGATGTCACCCCCCGTGGCGAGGATGCCCGTGGCGACGCGGATCGTGTCGTCCAGCGCGGCGATGTCCGCCGTGTTCCCGGCGATACCGACGCCCGCCTCCAACGCCTTCGCCGCGTACCGCTCGATCCGCTGCGCCGCCTTCAGCGCACGATAGAGGAAATAGGCCACGAACGGCAGCACGACGAACACGGCGACGGCCAGCGTCACCGCCCAGATCACGTAGACGGCGGCGGGAATCTCGATCTCGCTCATCGGTAGTACTCCTGCTGCACGACGGCCTCGATGGTGCCCGAGAGATGCGCGTCAATGCTCCCCAAGCCACCCGCCGCCGCCGTCAGCGAACCGTTGAGCCGCGTCACCTCCGGGCCGAGATGCCCGGTCTGTTGCTCGATGGCGCGGAGGCCGAAGGCGATCTTGGCGAGCGTGCTCTGCCGCTTGTCGTACGCCGTGGACTCGCCGCCGATGTGTTCGAGGGCAGCGACGATGCGGGCGAGCGACACGATCAGCACCACCGCGAGGGCAACCACCGCGAGGGCCGAGAGCAGCGCGAGAAAGATCGTCACGATAGCCCCCCGATTCCCATGCGACCACGCATGTTTGGCCCTGTTTCGTGCATACACTGCGGGCAACCGGGGCAAACCCCCGCGTGGGCTTCGATCCCGGCGGCGGCGGCGTCAATGCCCCCCGCCCGGACGAGGATCGCGTCCACGACCTGATTGGTCCGATGCAGCAGCGGGATGTGGATCGTGTTATTGGCGATGCGTTGCCCGACAACCCAGATTTGCCCGACCGCCCCGTCTATTTGACGGGCGGTGCGCACGATCAGCGTGAGCAGCACGGCAACCACGACGAGGACGACCGCGCCGAGCGCGAGCGACACGCCCCAGATCGTGTACGCCTCGGTCTCGGTCGCGGCGATGAATGGCAGTAACGTCATCATGCGCGAACCCCTCCCAAGCCTGCGGGCGTGTCGTGGAGCAGCGCGGCGATCCTGCCCCCGTTGCCTTCGATCCGCCCCGCCGTGTCGAGGATGTCGCCCGCCACGCGATTCGTGTCCGCCAAGGCCCAGATGACCTTCGTGTCGGCGGCGATGGCCTCTGCGGCGACGAGGGCTTGCGTCCCGTGGCGCAGGATGCTCCGGGCGACGCTCAGGATGACGAGCAGCAACGTCGCCGCGAGCAGCACCACGACCGTCGCCACCGCGAGGACGATAAACCAGACGGTGTATATCTGCGCGATCATTCCTGTGACCATTCGCGCCTCACTTCCCGCCGCTCCCCGGCTGCTTCGGCACATTCGCGTCGGGCTGCCCGCCGTGGAACGCGGCGTCGCCCTCCACCATGTCCTTGTCGTGCGGCACTTCCATACCGCGCAGGCGACCGAACGGGCGATCCGGCGGATCGGTGGGCCAGTTGCGGTCGGCCTCGCGCCCCGGCTTGCGTGCGCCGAGGAACTGCAACTTGTCGTAGAAGTAGTGGACGGCCTTGTCGAACGTCGTCGGCCCCGCCGGTGCGCCCCAGCCACTCGGAGCCGCCCCGCCGTGCATCACGTCCCAGCGCGTCTCGCGGTTCAGGTTCTGGTTACTCAAAGCACGGAGTCGCCGGATACCGGCCCCGTACGTCCGGGAAGCATTGCTGGAGACGAGCGAGCCGGGGGCGGTCTTGTAGAAGGGCGCGAACTTGTCGGGGAACCCCGGCATCGTGCAGCCGATACACGGCCCGCCCGCCGCCATGCAGCCGCCCATGTGGTTCTGCGCCCCGCGTGAGACGATGTTACAGTTCACCACCGGCCCCCAGCAGCCGACCTCGACGAGGCACTCCTTGCCGCCGTACTCGGTGGTGAAGATGCCCTCCTCGTAGTACCCGGCGCGGGTGCAACCGCGATGCACCGTCTCGGAGAACAGCCACGCCGGTCGCCCCAGCTCGTCGAACTCCGGGAGCGGCCCCATCCCCTGCAAAAAGAGCAGGATCGCCGCGATTGTCTCGGTGAAGTTATCGCCCACGGGGGCGCAACCGGGGATGTTGATGACGGGCAGGCCGAGGGCACTGCGGTAGTCCGCGCCGAGGAAGTCCATCACGCTCATCGAGCCGGTGACGTTGCCCATCGCGGCGGGGATGCCGCCCCACGTCGCGCAGGTGCCGATGGCGATCACCGCCGCCGCGTTCTTCGACATCTCCTTGAGGCGTTGCGCGGTGGGGAAAGGATGCCCACCGTTCTCGATGGCCTGATCGCCCATCGCCGAGAAGTAGCCGCCCGTGGCGGCGGCGATGCGCTCATCCGCGATGCTGCCCTCGTAGACGCAGACGTACGGGGCGTCCAGCTTCCCTTCCCCCGCCAGCTTGAACGGGTGGATGAACTCCTCGCCGTTCTCGACCGCCAGTACCGGGTGGTGGAGGATGACCTTCGGCAGACCGGAAATGCTCCCCGTAAGCAAATCCTCCACGCTCGGATTCGTGGCCCCCGTGGTGGAGATGCTGCACCCGTCGCAACTCATCCCCGCCAGCCAGAAGGCATGGACAACCTTGATCGGCCCTTCGGGAGCGGTGCGGCGGCGCGGCGCGGGCGCGGCGACGACATCCGGCGGCGACACGACACCTCCGGTGGAGGGCGAAATCCTGATGGTCATGCGGCGACCTCCTGTTGCGCGGGAACGCGACGGATGCTGCGTGTACATGAATGCTTCGCGGTTTCGATGAGTATACATGCAGTAGGGGGGTATTGTACAACCGGGCCGTTTCCGTGAAGCATCAGGTCGGTCGGGAACGCCCTCGCGGTCGTCTCGTTTGGAGCGACCGGAGGCGCGGGTTCCACGCCTCGTTCAGCCCGTCCGCGAGCAGGTTCGTGCCGAGCACGGTGAGGGTGATGGCAAGGCCGGGGAAGACCGAGAGCCACCACACCCGCCGCACGAATGGCTGCGCGTCGTTGAGCAGCCCGCCCCAACTGATCACATTGCGGTCGCCTAGTCCGAGGAAACTCAGCCCCGCCTCCACGAGGATCGCCCCGCCGACCCCCAACGCCGCGTGTGTGACCACGGGCGGGAGGGCGGCGGGCAGGACGTGTCGCACGAGGATGCGCCCTTCGGGGACGCCCGCCGCCCGCGCCGCCACCACGTATTCCCGCTCGCGCAGCGACAGCACCTGCCCGCGCACCAGCCGCGCCGCCCCCGGCCACGAGGTCAGGCCCAAGAGCAGCACGAGCACACCGAGATGACTGCCGAACAGCGCGACGACCACGAGGGCGAGGAAGAAGCGCGGGATGACCTGAAACAACTCCGCGAGGCGCATCAGCAGGTCGTCGGCGATCCCCCCCGCGTACCCCGCGACGCCGCCGGCGACCACGCCAATCGCGGCGGCGGTGGTGGCCACGACCACGCCCACCACGAGCGACACCCGCGTCCCGTGCAGGGTCGAGCGGAACAGGTCGCGCCCCAGATCGTCCGTGCCGAAGAAGTACCGCGCCGATGGCGGCAGGAACACCTGCCGCGAGGTGGCGAAGGGGTCGCCGGGGGCGATGCGCTCCGCCAGCAGGGCCACGAGCAGCAAGGCCGCGAGTACGGCAAGGCCGAACCAGACCGAGGGGAGCCGCCACACCCGCGCCGCGAACGGCGACGGACGCCGCGCCCGGCCGGGGAACAGGCCGGTCGTCGCGGCGCGTGCGGCGCGTGCCGTGTATGCGACTTCCTGTACCATCCTTAGCCCAGCCTGACGCGAGGATCAAGCAATGTGTAGACCACATCGGTGAGCAGGTTTGCGACGATGACGATGCCGGTCACGAGCAGGAAAATGCCCATCAGCACGGGGTAGTCGCGCTTGAGCGTGCTGTCGAGCAGGAGCCGCCCCACCCCCGGCCACGCGAAGATCGTCTCGGTGAGGGCCGCCCCGGTGAGCAGCACGCCGATGTGGCCCCCCGTGACGGTTATAACCGGCAGCAGGGCGTTGCGGAGGGCGTGCCGCCACAGCACCGCCCGCTCCCCCAGTCCCTTCGCACGGGCGACGCGCACGTAGTCCTCCGCCAGCGCGTCGCGCAGGCTCGTGCGCGTCAGGCGCATCAGGAGGGCGAGTTGCGGCAGGGCGAGCGTGAGGGCGGGCAGCGCGAGGTGCTGCGCCACGTCCCACACATGATGCAGTCCGGTGTAGTTCTCCCGCACGGAGATCATCCCCTGCACGGGCAGCAGTTGCAGCCGCACCGCGAACAGGAGCACGAGGAGCTGACCGAGCCAGAACACGGGCATCGCGTATGCCGTGAGCGTGAAGGCGGAGACGCCGCCATCGAGCGCGGAGCGCGGGCGCGTCGCCGTCACCATGCCGAGGAGCAGCCCGACAGCCGTGGCGAGCACGAACGCGCTCCCCGTGAGCAGCAGCGTCGCCGGCACGCGGGCGAGGATCACGCCCATCGCGGGCTGCCCGTAGCCGAACGAGTAGCCGAAATCGCCCCGTAAGGTCGCGGCGAGATACCGCGCCAGTTGCTCCGGGAGCGGTCGGTCGAGGCCATATTGCGCCCGCGCCCGTGCATAGAACGCCGCGTCGCCGCCTTCCCCCGCGAGGGCGAGGATCGGATCGCCCGGCGCGAGGTGGATCAGCGTGAACGTGATGACGAGCACGCCAAACACGAGCGGCACCGCCTGCGCGAGGCGACGCCCCAGATAGCGACCACGCGACACGTCACCTGCTCCCCGTCGTCCATGCGGGTTCGAGAATGTTGCCCCCGGCGGTGCGGAAGCCCCGGTAGTTCGCCCGATAGGCGCGGAAACCCTGCGAGTCCACGAGCCAGAAGTACGGCACCTCCTCGGTGAGAATCCGCTGCAGCTCCCCGTAGAGCGTCGCCCGTGCGGTACGATCCGCCGAGGTCGCGGCCTGATCGAGCAACTGATCCACCCGCGTGTTCTTGTACCCCGCTCCATTGGAGAAGAGGATCGGGCCGATATTGCTGGAGACGTACACGCGCCGCACGCCGATCTCCGGGTCGGAGCCGTTGCAGTACGACGCCACGCCGAGGTCGAAGTCCTTCTTGATGAAGACCTTGTCGTTCGCGGCGTTCACCTCCAGTCCCTGCAATTCGAGCCGGATGCCGACCGCTTTCATCTGCTCGCGCAACGCCTCGCCGAGCTTGGCGAAGGAGGCCGCGTGTGTGAAGGTGGCGGTCATCCGGTTGCCGTCCGCGCCCCGCGCATAGCCCGCCTCGTCGAGCAGTTTATTCGCGGCGGCGACATCGTGGGGGTACGCTCGCACCTGCGGCGTGTACGCCCACGCCATCTGGCGACTGATCGGCCCCGTCGAGGGCGCACCCTGCCCGAAGTAGACGCGATCCACGAGGAACTGCCGGTCAATGGCACTGTAGAAGGCGCGTCGCCCTTCCAGCTTGTCGAAGGGAGCCTTGGCGAGGTTAGGGATGAGCACGTCCTGACAGACCGAACCGCCGGAGCCGCCGAACCCCTGCACGAGCGTCAGGTCGCGGTTCTGCCGCAGGCGGTCGAGTTCGGCACCCGGCACGCTGCCGAGGTAGTCCACCTCGCCCTGCTCCAATGCCTGCACGGCGGTGGTGCTGTTCGGGATGATGCGCAGGATCGCCTTGTCGAGGTACGGCAACCCCTGCTTGAAGTAGGTCGGGTTGCGTTCGAGGGTGATGCGGTCGCCCCGGATGTACTCCGCGAGGCGGAACGGCCCCGTGCCGACGGGCTTCAGGTTCGCCGGGTCTTTTTCGAGGTCCTTGCCCTCGTAGATATGCCGGGGGATGATGCTCGCCTCCACCACATCGAGCCGCTGCAACAACGGACCGTACGGCTGCTTGAAGCGGAACACCACCGTAAGCGGGTCGGGCGTGTCTATGCCCGCAAGCACCGTTTCAAGGGCGGCCTTGGTGCGGGCATGGAACTTCAGCAACCCCTGCTCGAAGGTAAACTTCACGTCGGCGGAGGTGAACGGCATCCCGTCGTGCCACTTCACATTCGGCTGGAGCTTGAAGGTGTAGACCTTGCCACCCTCCGTGATATCCCAGCTCGCGGCGAGTTCCGGCACCGGATTCAATTGGTCGTCCAGCCCCACCAACCCGTTGAAGAGTTGGTCGGTGACGCCATGCGTACCGCCCGCCGTGGTGATCGCCGGGTTCATCGGGCCGGGGTCGGCACTGATCGCGATCACCGCCGTGCCGCCCCGACGCGGCATCCCGGCGGCGGCGACCGTGGCGGGAATTGCGGTGGGCATGACCAGCGGCGGCGCGGTGACGGTCGCCAGCGTTGCCATCGTCGCGGGGGCGGCGGCGGCGGTTGAGGCGACGGTTGCGCGTGCCGCCGTGGGGCTGCTCGCGCCCGACACCGTGCTTGCACCGGCTGCCGTGGGGGCGGATGACGCGGTGGGAGCGACGGCGGCATCGCCACATGCCGCCAACACGAGCGGCAACGCCATGCACAGCACGCCGAGGACGCGCCATCGGCGAAATGTCGAGTGTCGTTGCGCAGGATCGTGTGCCATGCCGCCCCCCCCCCCCGTGTGGGTAGAAGATGATGAATTGTCTATTGCCCCGTATTTCGTCTGCGTTTGCCCGGTCGTTTCGGATCAGTCATCGGCGAACACCCGCTAACGAAGCGGCGGCGGGCCACCCCGGTCGGCGTCGTGCCGCGCCCAGAGGGTTTGCAACCAATCGGGCGCGGTGGCGTCCAGCCGTTGCTCGTCGCGCAGGTAGTACGCCTTGATATCGAGTACAGGCGTCCCCGGCCACGCATCCATGCCGGTCACATGGAGCATCCGCCCCTCGCGTCGGAGCAGTTTCGGGTACATCAGGCCGATGTTGTTCGGGCGGCGCGGGCTGCGCGTGACGAACAGACCCACGGGCGGCAGGTCCTCCCGGTTCTCCATCCGGCGCACGAGCGGATCGGCGGACGAGAGCGGCGCGGCCCGATCCATGAAAAGCACGACCGCGAGGTGGCTGAACTCCTCGATGCGCGTCAGGGCCGCTTCCCACTCCGGGTAGACCTCGATGATCGACTCCGCGAACGGGTCGTAGAACGTTCCCGACTCGCTCCGCTCCCCGTCCGCCATGCCGGGGCGATGCACCACCGCCATCGGCGTCACCGCGAACGACGGTCGTGCATCTCCCATCGCATCCATCCTTCCGTTGTCATCCCCGCCCGCTACGAAGTCTTGCCGCCCGCCCGCGCCAGCAGCGCATCCACGATGCCCGAGATCGCGGTCACGGCGGCCCCGTCGGGCGCGTAATCAATCAGGGCCGTGTTCTCGCGGTCGGCCTGCTGCGCCGCCTCGTCGTACGGCAAGACACCGATCAGCGGCAAGCCGAGTTTGGCGCAGTATGCCCGGATCGTCGCCTCGTCGCGCTCGGAGCGGACCTTGTTCGCCACCGCGACGATGTGCGGGATGCCGAGTTCCCGTGCGAGGGGCGCGGTGCGTCCGAGCGTTTCGATGGCACGGAAGTACGGCTCCGTCACGATTAACAGGGATTCGACGTGCTTGAGCGTTCCCCGGCTCAGGTGTTCGATGGAGGCTTCCATGTCCAGAATCGTCACATCGTCCGGGCGCAACGCGCCGATCTCCGCCACAACGCCACGTACCGTGGCGTGCTGTCCGCAGAGTCAGCCCTTGCCCGCCCCGACGAGGTTCGTCATCATCAGCGTGCGCACGCCGTCCGGGCCGATCACGCCGTAATCCGCGACGATCTCGTTGAATGGCCGGGTGAGATGCAGCGAGGCGACGTTGTGTTCGTCCACGCGCTCCTCGACGACTCCCGCACGGGCGATGCCCTGCAATTGTTCCGTCTGTGTCGCCGACAGCCCCAACGCCGCCGCCAGGTTCGGGTTCGGGTCGTCGTCGAGCGCGTTGACCCGGTAGCCCCGCCGCGCAAAGAGCCGCGCCATCGTCGCCGAGAGCGTGGTCTTCCCCGCCCCGCCCTTGCCCGCAACCGCGATCCGCATACTGATCCGCCTTTCGTGGGGAGATACTATCCCACTCACTGTCCTCGCGCCGGACGCTTCGCTGTCATAGGACTTACGCAGATGGGGCGAGGGCAGGCCACGGGCGGGCAAGGTAGGCACGAATGGCGGGGCGAATAATGGCCTGCTTCACCTTGTGCCACCCCACCCCGGTCTTCACGCGATGCCCCTCGAAGCGCACGCACGCCCGGATTGCCAGCCCGATGTGGTTGCGTTGCGCCCGTGCCGCCCGTACCTGCGCCCGCTCGACATGGCACGCCTGTTTCAGCGTGCGGTGATAGACCGCGATGCCCCAACTCAGTTCGGCGTACTTCAGCCGTTCGAGTTCGCCCATGCCCAGATCATTCGTGGCCCAGTGTTCCGTGGTGCCGTCTGGGGCCTCCACGCGGAACACCCGTATCTCTCCGTAGTCCTTGAGCCAGACCACCGTCCCCGCTTCGGCAATCGCCGCCTCGCTCACCGCCCGCAACCCGGTACGCCTCACGTTCACCAGTCGGTTGCGCCGCAGTTGCGTCAGCCACCGCCACCCGCAGTCGCGCACCAGTCGCAGGTTGTCAATCGAGGCGTACCAACTGTCGAACAACACACATTCGGGCTGAAAGTCACGCTGTTCCGCCGTCAGTACCATCGCCGCAAAGTGTTCGTTCTTGGTGCTGCCGTCGTGCGGCTTGTCGAACACTCGCCAGTCGCACGGCACCGTGGCGTCACCGTCCGTCCAGACGAGGGTAATCAGGTTGATGCCATCCACCACTGCGTGGTGCTTGCCCGACCAATGCCGGTGTACCGGTGCCATCTTCCGCGCGTACGGCTTGTCGAGCGTGCTGTCGTCGAGTACCAGCACCCCGCGTTGCCGTTCCACCCGCCCCTCGACCTCCCGCCACAGCGTTGCCGGATCGGGTTCGAGGCGGTGCAGCAGCCGCGTGAAAGCATCGTGCGCGGGGGCGTCTGCCGCTCGTGGCTGCACCCGCGCCGCTTCCGTGGCGCTCACCACGCGGGGCGCGGCAATCAGTAATTGGATGTAATCCTCGTCCGAGCAACGCGGCGCATTCATGTCCCCATGCTATCCTATCCGCGTCCCCTCTCTCAACTGCGTAAGTCCTATGTCACACAAGCGACACAACGCACAATTTCCTTCACACTCTGTTGCTATCTGCTTGCATGGCACTGTAGCAGGTGCCCCGGTTGCCGTCAAACGCGCAGCGATACCCGGGCTACCACATGGTGGGTGGCACGCTTTTCGCAGCGGTGGCAGGCGTAGTCGGGAATAATACCGTTTTCGGGTAAGTAGATGGTATAGTCGGAGCGGAGGCGATGCCGCATGAACGCGCCGCCCGTACCCGAAACATGGTCGCCGGACGAGTTGCACCGTCGCTATACCACGGCCCCCACCGTTGCCATCGGTCGCCGCTACCATGCGTTGTACCTGCGCCGCCTCGGTCACGGGCCAGGGGCGGTGGCAACGCTGCTTGGGGTCAGTACGCAAGCGATCCGTGAGTGGGTCACGCTTGCCACGACCGCAGGGCTTGACCGCCTCGCCCGTCCCGCTGGTGGCACCGGGCAGGCTCCCAAACTGACGGCGGTGCAACAGGAGACGGTGATGGGGTGGCTCGATGTCGCCCCCGTCGGCACTTGCGTGACCTGCAAGCGCGGATCGTGGAGACGTGAACGGTCTCCCTTTCCACCACACAGGTGTGGGAACTGGTGCGGCGACACGGGGGGCGGCAGATCGTGCCGCGCACCCGGCACTACCAAGCCGACGTGGGAGCGCGGGAGCGGTGTAAAAAAAGTGCGCCAGCGGGTGCGGGCGGCGTGCAAGGGGCGGTACCGCCTGCTCTTTCTCGATGAGGCGTGGTGGGGGCTGACCACGCAACTGCGGCGGGTCCGGACACGGCGCGGGGTGCGTCCCGTGCAGTCGGTGTGGGGCGGGCGACGCTGGCGGGCGGTGATGGGGGCGGTGGAACCGCGCACGGGGCGCATCGTCAGTCTGCTGGTCGGTGGACTGAACCATACGTGGTTCAGCCGCTTTCTCGCCCTGCTCGCCGCCACGTTCCCCGACGAACGACCGGTACTGATGCCGGATAACGCGGGCTGGCATCGCAGCAAGGACGTGGTGGTGCCGCCCACCGTGACCCTCGTCTTCCAGCCGCCGCACTCGCCCGAGGTGAACGTGATGGAGCGGGTCCGGCAGTGGTTACGGGGGGAACACACGCGGGGGCGGTTGCAGACGAGCGATGAGGAGTTGGACGCGGTGTTGTGCGATGCCCTGCACGACTTGGACACGCATCCCGCCCGCGTCCGTTCGCTCACCAACTAACGCTGGCTCTAGCCAACCCGCTCACCCTGAATCGGTATGAGCCGTGGTGCGCGACAACGAGCGGTTGCCCGAAACACTGGCAGGCTTGCATCTCGTCGCCTTCGTCTTGCTCATGCTCCGACGTGCCTTCCCCAATAGCTCATCACACCCTCTAGATGAACGCATCGAGGTAGAGGTCACGCGTGGTGGCACGGTTACTCCAGTGGGTCGGGTTGCGTGCTTTGCGTTCCACGACTGCCCCCCACCAGTACCAGTTCGGATTCGGCAAGTCTCGGAATTCCTGCTCATAGGTGAGTTCGAACCCTTCACCTTTGAGCACGTTCAGCAGGAACGAACGGGTCATCCCCCAGAGCCAGTGCGACTGATTTACCTGATGCACGTCGAACACTCGGTAGTCGTCCGACTGCGAGACGAGCGGATACAGTTCGGTGACATCGGGGTTTCCGGGCAGATAGACGAGGGTGTTGGCAAATCCCTGCTCGCGCAGCATGGGTTGCGCGATCACGAAACGGCCCTCGACTTTTTCGAGCATCAGGTGGATGGTGTTGAGCAGGGGGGCCTGGTGCAGCAGGATGTCGAAGACGATCCCGATCTCATATCGCTCCGCGATGCTCTGCATGAAGAGCGTGTCCGAGAAGTCGCCCTTGTAGAAGTTGAGCGTAGGGTGCGCCTTGCGCGTGTCGAGCCAGTTCGGGGTTTCCAGCGTGTCGATGAGCAGGGCGCGTTCGCAGCCATAGTCGAGGCATTTTTTGGTGTAGCCCCCCTCGACGATATACATGTCACCGAACACCACCGCATCGCGGGCGGGCATCGCCCGCTTGAGGATGTCCAACTTGAATTGCACGAAGGAGTCGTTCTCGTCCAGCACCGTGAGCCGCCTTTCCTGTGTCGTCATGTCCCGGCGATCGGTAACCCCGGTCCCTTCGTTGGCCTCCGGGCAACGGCACGGCTCATTGTCGCCGGACCACCCGGACCACTCGGCGCACCGCGTTGCTCGCACGTCGCAACGCACCCGCGTTCAGGTTCTGGATATGCTGCTCGAGGCCCGCGATGTAGCTCTCTTTCCACGGCAGGAATGTCTGCTCGAGGTAGTTCGCCCGCTCCTCGAGCGCGAGGATGTGGCGATCCTTCTCGCGCACCCGTTGCTCATACTCGGAGGCCCGCTGCTCGTACTCGCGCACCCGCTGCTCGTACTCGCGCACCCGCTGCTCGTACTCCTCGCGGCGGTACCCCGTTTCCAGCCGGTACACATCCGCATCGCGCCCGTCCTGTTCCAGTCGTTCGAGTCGCGCCCGCAGCTCCGCTTCTCGCTGTGCCGCCTCGATCGAGGCCTCAACGAGGGCGAGAAACTGGAAATTGCCCCCATAAAACTGCGCGACGCGGGCGAGTACATCCGCGACCGCCGCGTTATCCCGCCGTGCGACGAGCGCAAGGCGGCTCGTGTGGAGGAAGGGAGAGATCTCGCGGGGCAGATAGAGCCGGTAGTCGGGCATCTCGCCCAGTTGCGCGAGCAGCGTGCCGAGGATTCGGCTCTCCCCCACGCCCCCCACATGGAGAACCCACACGAGCGCGTCGGGATGATCCTCCGTGAGTCGCCGCAGTCGTGCGATCAGCTCCGTCGCTTGCGCCTCGGACGCGGCGAGGACGCAGAACACGGGATCCCGATCCCACCGCTGCCCCCCCGTCCCGTCGGCAGACGCACCGGGAGGGGCCGGGAAAACCGGGGGGGTATCGAGGCAACGATACGTGTCCGCATCGAGGCCCGCTTCGGCCATGCGCCGGAAAAACTCCTCGCTCCCCCCGGCACCTTCCCCGCCACCCGCACGGGCGAGGAACACGCGGGACACGCCCGTACACTCCGCCCACACCGCCGCAGATGCCCCGTGCGTCGCGTCTGCCGCAAGGTCCATGACCGCAGGGATTTGCGGATAGAGCGCGGCGACCTGCCGCAGCAGGAACACGTCTATCTCCGCCACGGGTACGGCGTCTGTCGCGTTCCCGGTCGCCGTCGCACGGTAACGGCGATAGGCACGCGTACTCGAGTAGAGCGTCTCGAGATGATCCGTCGACCCTCTCGACCGTGCGTCGTCCCCCCCCATCCTCGCCCCTCCTTCTCGCGGTCGTGGTGCATGGTGCCTTAGATATATCCCACGTCGGGCAGGTAGCGGAGGTGGCGGGTATTGAGCAACAAGGATTCGCGCATCCCCAGCTGGTCGAATACACGCCGCAGATAGACTTGCTGCGGCCCGTGACTGTTGCTTTCCTGCTTAATCATCGAGTCCGCGAGGTTATGATAGATGCCCAACACCAACGGCACGAAGACGATCCCCCGCCCATTCGCCGCGAGGTGGAGGAACAATTCCCAGTCCTCCCGGGCGTCCACCATCGGGTTGTTCGTGTAGCCGCCGCTGTCGAGTATCTGCGCCTTATCCACACAGGCGAAGGCGTCTATGTAGTTCTCGCGGAACATGCGCGGCTGGAAGCTCTCGTTGCTGAGCATCGTCGTCCCGTCGTCGCCTCGTGCGATCAGGTTGCCGTAGACCACCGCAGCGCGGGTCTCCCGGATCGCTCGATAGAACAGGAAGGCGTTCTCCGGCACCAATTCGTTGTCGGCGTCCATGAACGTCACGTAGCGGTACGAGGCGTGCGCCAGCAGATGGTTGCGGGCGGCGGGCAGGCCACCGTTGCGTGCGAGGGCCAGCACGCGCAACCCGGCATCGAAATAGAGCGCCTCGAGCTGGCGCAGCAGCGTCAATGACCCGTCCCGCGACTGATCGTCCAGCACGAGCACCTCGGCAGGCACCCCCCGTTCGCCGAGAACCCGCACCGTTGCAAGGGCGGAGCGAATCGAGCGCGGCAGCACGAGTTCGTGATTCCAGTTGGGGATGGCGATCGTGACGCCGACGGGATCGCTGCGGGATGATTGCGCGGGGCCGTGGGCGATGAGCCGCGTCAGTGTGCGCCCGATCGCGTTGCTACTGACCATGCGTCGCTCCTCGTTCGTATCCGCGCACGATTACCATAAGCGCATCAATCAGCCCCTCTTCGAGGGAGGGGAGCGCGTCGAACTCGCGGACGAACCGCAGCCGCGTGTCGGCGAAATCCAGCGACGCGAGAGCGGCGGGAAAGGTCGCTTCGGGCAGCAGGAGGTACGGGAAGGGTATCCCGTCCGGCACCTCCTGCCCGACGGGTACAATTTTCACCGGCACCGTACCCGCCAGCAGCGATTGCCGGAACCGCTCACTCTCCTGATAGAAGAACGGGTGGTGTGAGCACCATACCTGATAGCGACTCCGAGCGAGTACCGTCAGGAGTTGCGTCTCGTTGAGGTGCGGCCCATCCTCGGTGATCGGGCCGATGTGGGGCATATACACGACCCCACCCGCGTCCACCTCGGTGACGAGGCGATAGGAGAGTCTGGCTCGCGACTCCGTGAGGTGGCCCACGAGCACCCACGGGATCGGACGCGCCGTTGCGGTGTCCGACGACGGATCGCGCCGGTCGCGCCGCTCCTCCCGCGTCAACCCGTTGAAGACGAAATAATAGCGCAACGGGAAATGCGCCGCGAGTATCGCCCGTTGGTCGTGGAAACCGAGGTCGAGCATCGTGGCGATCCCCGCTCGCACACACGCGTCGGCGGAGTGCGCGAACCACGGCGTGGCGGCGCATTCGAGCAGCACCGCCACGGAGCATTCCGCCTGCTTCCGCAGGGCCGCGATCCGGGCGAGGGCTTCGTCTTCGCGCCCATACATGATCTCATACACATTCACGAAGAAGCACCAATCGTATCGACGATCCGAGGGAGCACTACGAATCGTGGCGACCTCAGCCCGGAGTCCCATGTTCCTCAACGCGGCGGCGATGCGCTCCCCCGCCTGATCGTAGAAGTAGTTCAGCCCCCCCGGTATCACCACGAGGGCGCGGGGCACGCGATCCTCCCCGGACGGCCCTTCCCCCCGGAGTGCCAACGTACGTGCCAGCCGTCGCTGCATCATGTCCGCACGTTGCTCCTCGGCGTGCAAACGAACTCGCGTTGCCTGGATCTCGCGCCGCGTCGCCTCGCGCTCGTCCGCCGCCCGCCCGATCTCCCCCTGCATCGCCTCGCGCTCGCGCAACAACTCCTCGATGCCGCGCCGCGTCGCCTCGCGCTCGTCCGCCGCCCGCCCGATCTCCCCCTGCATCGCCTCGCGCTCGTGCAGAAGCTCCTCGGTGC